>MDTF01010330.1_pt1 | contig 41905 bp, 39 predicted proteins | sample 811191 | NCBI WGS metagenome assembly MDTF01 (sample SAMN05326649, study PRJNA326480) | marine metagenome | isolation source: seawater | place: Southern Ocean | collected 2011 | reverse complement strand
CTATAAGACTGAGATACTCAAATTAAACTTAGGAATAGTAAGCTAGGGGTAGGAAGTTTTTTAGTGTTTGGATCTTTCAAATAATAATTAAATAACCTCGAATTATTAGAGACAAAAAAAGCCTCGAAGTGAGGCTTTTAAAAATGTTCTATAAAGGCTAAATCTATTGGAATACTCTAACGTAATCAACAGCCATAAACTCAGGAAAAGTAGTGTCTTCGGTTGGGTTTCCTGGCCATTGACCACCTACTGCTACATTTATAATGAAAAAGAATGGTTGGTTAAACGGATAGTTTTGTCCATTCATATCAGAGGGACTAATGCTATAGTAAATCTCATCATCTAATAACCATTGAATGCTATCTTCTTCCCAAAGGATACTAAATACATGAAATTCATCAGCAAAAGTTTCAGGAAAAGGTATTGAAATTCCTTGGCCAGTGTATTGATGGTTCCCGTTATTCGGGCCCCAATGAGCTGTTCCGTGAACCCTTCTAGGGTTGCTCCCTACTAATTCCATAATATCGATTTCGCCGCATGCGGGCCAGCCTACCTCGGGAAAGTTAGCACCTAACATCCAGATAGCAGGCCATAAACCAGCATCTACAGGAAGCTTAGCTCTTATGTCGATTCTTCCATATTGATATTCTTGCAGATCTATAGACTTAAGTCTGGCAGAGGTGTATTGCCCGGGTGAATTTTCTAAGGCCGTAACCACTAATTTTTCATTAGAGGTGTAGGAGTTATCGCTGTTAGCAGTATAATTCTGTAATTCTTGGTTTCCCCAACCATTGTTTCCAATGTCATAGGTCCAATTATTTGGGTCTATAGATTCACTATTAAATTCATCTGACCATACTAGATTCATGCCTGGGTATGAGTCATCCGACATAAAGCCATTGTCATTTATTTCTATATCGCTATCATCATTTCTAATTGTACCAGTAGCTTCTTGTAAATTGTCCTTCAAGTAAGAATTAATAGGATTAGACAGCACAACCTTGAAGGTTTCGTCTCCTTCTAAAAATTCATCAACTACTATCTCCACTGTGATTGTTTTCACAGCTTGACCAGCAGTAAAGGTCAGGGTGCCATCAACAGGTATGTAATCTAAATCTTCCTCAGCTGACAGAGCTACTGTTTCGTAGTCCACAGTAAGGCTTGATGTTCCAGCTTTATCTAACTTCACTTTAAACTCCATGGTAGAAGTATTCTCACTTTCAAACGCTGCTTTATCGCTTTCGAACTTGATTTCTGGAGCGATTTCAGGTTCCTCTTCTTCTTTGCATCCAGAACAGGACAATGAAACTCCAATAAAGGTATAAATTATGTGTTGAGCAATTTTCATATATTTAAATTATTGCGCTACAAATGAAAGCGTGAAAAACCCTTCTCCTGTGGAGCATTCACCAGTTTGAACTGCACCATGAATTATAAGTGAAGTTTCTGTAAGTTCCACTATGTCGTAAACAGGTCCCGAATCCCAAACTCCCATAAACCAACAGTTCTGAAGAATAATCTGATCTTCACCAGACGTTCCGGTTCCTGGATTAAGTAAATAGGTTAAATCGGTGGGAACTTCTAGAGCATTGCATATATAGCCTTCCCATGGGTTAATAGTACAACCATAGTTGAGGTAAGAAAAATCACCGGCTTCAGAAAATTGATATTCATCAGCATATTGTTCAGGCACTAAACCAGAAGCTGGAGAGGCATACCACTCTACAGAATAGGGGTCTGGTCCCACAGAAATAGCACCTGCTACTTGTGAAAGTTTCCAGGTTTTACCTTCTGCACATCCAGTTAACAGCGCTAGTGTCCCTTCGCAAGGGAGTTCGACAGTGATAGCTATATTTAGGTTGTCTGAAGCTGTCCCCATTCCTCCTGCATTCGATACAGAGTAAGTTACTTCATATATTCCGGCTTGAGGATAAAAAATGGTGTCTGTAGTTTGAGTAGAGGTTTGACCATTACCAAAATTCCAAAAATGGATAAAACTATCTTCAGAATTACTCTGAAAAACCACTCTATTTTCATCACCTTCTAAATATTGCCAGCTAAAAGAAGCCGATGGAGCATCTGGAAGATCTATTCCCTCTTTCTCGTATGGCGCGCAAGAGAAAGTTAAAAGTGTTAGAAGTATCCCTAAAAATAGGGGAGTTGTAATTAAATTCTTCATGTTATTTTTTAATTAATATCCAGGGTTTTGAGTTACCTCTCCACCTGAAAGGGTAATTTCAGCTGCAGGAATAGGGAATATTTCATGAACACCATCTATGAAATTAGACCCCTGTGCTCTTAACACATCTCCCGCTCTTCCTTGTCTCACTAAATCAAAGAATCTATGACCTTCCATAGCTAGCTCTACTCTTCTCTCATGATAGATTCTGGCTAGTAACGCATCTCCCATAACTTGTCCGTTTACATCTGGTAAAACTGAGTTATTCCCGCCTCTAGCTCTCTCTCTTACTAAGTTAACCATGTTTCTCACAGTTAGGTTGTCTCCCGTGTGCCAAGCGGCTTCAGCGTATATTAACATTACATCTGCTAAACGAATTACCCTATCGTTAGAAGGTCCGTTTGGAGCAGAATCTCCAAAGGGGGCGTCATCTGCATTGTTCGAGAAGTACTTTCTGTTATAATAATTATAAGAGAATCCAGTAGCCTCTAGGGTGAAAACACCTCTGTCTCCCATAACATCTCCTTCTCTAAAAATTGATAAATTTAATCTAGGGTCATTGTTTTCAAACTCTGATACTAGCCCTTCCTTGGGAATATTGAACCCGAAACCATTAAAATTACCTCTAGCCCTTTGAAAGATATTAGTGAAAGTCCCTTCCAATTGATTCCCCCAGTTTCCGCCAGATGCATTCATGTATTGAATCTCAAAAATAGATCCGGATCCATTTTCTCCAGCTAGAGTGAAAATATTACTAAAGTTAGGATCTAAAAAGTATTCATTGGATAGAACAACCTCACCAGCCATATCATAAGCTGAGCCCCAGTTGTTCTGATAAGCATAAGCTTTTGCTAATAAAGAGGTAGCTGCTCCCCATGTAGCTCTTCCTAAATCTGAAACAGATATACTACTTCTTTTAGGGAGGTCATTTCTGGCCTCTAATAAATCTGTTTGAATTAAATTCCAAATTTCATTAGCAGATGCTCTCGGCTGCTGATATTCACTTGGAGAAAGTGCTTCAGTAATAAGGGGGACGCCACCAAACATAGTTACTAACGTGTAATAATTGTAGGCTCTGATGAATTTAGCTTCGGCTAGAAATCGGTTCTTATCGTCTTCATCCATCTCTATACCTGGAATCTTGTCTAAAGCTATGTTACAGTATGCTATTCCTTTGTAAGCGACTTGCCATTCTGCTAAAATGAGCTTCGAATTGGCTGTTCCGTTAAAGTTCTCAAATTGTAATAATTCTGGCTCGTCTCCATCACCTGAGCCACCTTTTTCAGAGTCGTCTGAACAAATATCTCCGAAATACCACCTGAAATGAGGGGATAGCTGCCCACTTCCCTGAATATTGGTTACTTCTTGTTGAAGAGGATTGTAGCAGGCTATAATAGCTGCTTCAGCATCATTTCCGTTTTGATAATAATTTACTTCTGTTGAACCTACTAATGGTTCTACTTCTAGAAAATCTTTTGAGCATGTAGAAAAAATCAAAAGGCTTAAAAGTGCTAGTACTAGTGTTAATTTATTCATTTTCTTTTTAATTAAAATGTTACGTTTAATCCTCCCATAAACATTCTGGCAGCTGGATAAAATCCTCTGTCTATTCCTATTTCCAAAGTACCTCTAGAACCAATCTCTGGATCCAATCCGCTGTAGTTAGTAAAGGTAAATAAGTTTGATGCAGATATATAAACTCTAATCTTTCTAAGTTTAATCTTTTGCATCACAGACTTAGGTAGAGTGTACCCTAACTGTAAGTTTTTTACTCTCATAAATGAACCATCTTCTACGAATCTGTCAGAGACTCTATTATTTTGATTTGGATCTGACACTGAGATTCTAGGATTCTCATTAGTACTTCCTTCACCAGTCCATCTTTCTAATGCAGAAATAGGAAGGTTGGTCGTATTTAAATCATATCTAAAGATTCCGTTATACAGGTCGTTTCCTTTAGTTCCTTGTAAGAATAAACTCATATCGAAGTTCTTATACTTCGCTTCGATATTAAATCCATAGGTGAAATCGGGATGAGGGTTACCTATCATGACTTTATCGCCACTGTCTAATTCTCCATCTCCATTTTGATCTACAAAGATTACATCTCCTGCTTGAGCATTAGGTTGAGCTGCATTTGATATAGCCGCTTCATCCGTTTGAAAAATTCCATTGGTTTCATAACCGTAGAAATATGCGATAGGCATTCCTATTTCAGTAAAAGAAACGAAATCTCCTGAGCCAAATACATTACCGGTAGAGATTGGCTGTCCACCTTCTCCTAAGTCAGTAACTTCATTTTTGATGAAAGATATATTTCCACCTACAGAATAAGTGAAATCATCTCTATCGTTATTTCTATAGTTTAAGTAAAGTTCTATTCCTGAGTTTCTAGCCGAAGCTACGTTGGTAGCAGATGGTTCTAAACCGACAACTCCTGGAATAGGAACAGAAGCCAACATGTCTTTAGTGTCTTTAATAAAGTAATCCAATACCATGTTAATCTTCCCGTTATAAAAATCAGCATCCACACCTACGTTAGTTTGCTGAACGGTTTCCCATCTTAAATCAGGGTTAGATGTGAAAACTGGTCCTGCTCCGTTTGTTTGCTGTTGGTTACCTCCAAGAGTATAATTAAGGCCATTGATAACTAGTGCAGTATAGTCATAGTTACCTATCCCGTCTGCGTTACCATTTTGACCCCAACTTGCCCTTACCTTTAGGAAGTCTATCTTATCATTCGATTTAACAAATTCTTTACCGGTTAAGTTCCACGCTCCTGAAATTGAAGGGAAAATACCGTATCTATTATTTCTCCCAAATCTAGAAGAACCATCTCTTCTAATTGTTCCTGCGAAAGAGAATTCTTCACCTACATCGTAAGTCGTTCTCATAAATGTAGAAAGGAAGGTAGATTCTCCTATTCCACCACCTGAACGGGGAGATTGCTCCGCAAAATTTAAAGAGTTATCTAGGTATGCTTGTTCTACACTATTAGTAGCCAAACTGTCTCTAGAACCAGATAGGTTTTCAAATTTATTGGCTAATGCCGAATAACCTGCTATTACTGTAAGTTTATCTCCTGTCTTGAAGTCTTTATTGTAAGTCGCTACATTTTCCCATTGCCAGTTACTAAACTTATTTTCGATTCTAACTAATGAATTAGTTTCTCTCCATTCATAAGATGGTCTGTTCGGGTCATTTGGAACTACACCTAAATCAAATTCAGGAAAGAAGATGTTCTGAGAGCCTAACGATAAATCAAAGGTGAATGTAGATCTGAAGGTTAGGTTTTCTAAAATGTCGTACTCTCCATAGGCACTAGCGACTATTCTATTTGTAGTGTAATTGTCGAATGTGTTTTCGATGGCACTTACTGGATTCGCTATATCAGAGTCTATAAAATTAGAGTAAGAGTAATTCCCGTTAGGTCTACTAACAGGAGTTACAGGATCCATATTTAATGCTCTTAGAACTGGAGAGGTAAATTCGTTATTTTCAGTCAGCGCATTTCTAGTCAAATAAGTGTAATTGATGTTTTGACCTAGTCTGAATTTTTTCCCGCCTGATTGAGTAGTATTTACTCTGAAGGTGTATCTCTCGAACCTCCCTTTTTCTCCACCTACAATACCATCTTGTAAAAAATAACTAGCTCCTAAAGCAGTAGAAGAGTTTTCGGTTCCTCTAGAAAAGCTAAAAGAATGACTAATCATAGGAGCTCTCTGGAAAATAGCATCTTGCCAATCAGTTCCTTCTCCTAAGAGAGAAGGGTTGCTTAAAGCAGGGTCAGGGTTAAGTCCAGCAGAAGCTCTGCTTTCATTCATAATAATGGCGTATTGTTCTGCATTTAGTAAAGCTACTTTTTTCCAAGGCTCTTGCATCCCGTAATAGGTGTCATATGTAATCTGAGCAGGCTGGTTGACAGCTCCTTTCTTAGTAGTTACTAGAACTACTCCGTTACCTCCTCTAGCTCCATAAATTGCAGCAGAAGCGGCATCTTTAAGAATAGTCATAGATTCTATATCCGCAGGATTTAAGTAATCTATACCGAAGCTTGGTATTCCATCTACTACGAATAATGGTTCTGAGTTATTAATAGAACCTGTACCTCTAATTCTTATGGATTGGGCACTTCCCGGTTGACCAGAGTTCTGAGTTACTTGAACCCCAGCTGATCTTCCTTGTAAAGCTTGTTCTGTTCTTAAAATTGGAATAGAAGTAATTTCTTTTGAATCAAGGGTTGAAACAGATCCGGAAATCTTGCTTCTTTTCTGATTCCCGTACCCCATTACTATGGCTTGGTCTAAGTCCCTTACGTTGGGGTTCAGAGAGACATTAATAGAGCTTTTTACTCCAACAGTGAACTCTTGCTCCACATAACCTACGAATGAAAAAACCAAAACGGCTTGGGAGTTTTCTACGCTTATTTTGTAGGTTCCATTTACATCTGTAATACTGGTGTTAGCTGTGCCTTTTTCATAAATAGTAGCACTAGGTAAAGGAGAGTTATCATCTGAAGAGAGTACCGATCCAGTAACGTCCATTTTTTGAGAAAAGACGTGGGCTGAGGCAAAAGTCATCAGAACTAGTAAAAGATAAATCTGTTTCATTTAAAGGTTTTGGTCATTAAGGTTTGAAAATGAGCTTTTTAAAAGTGTAAATACGCACAAAGTGTACTTATTACACTTTGTAAATATAGTTATATCTTTTAAGTTTTAAAGTGTTAGCGTTTTTTAAATCGTCACTTTGTGTTCACAGTTAGATATTCTATACCTTCGCGAAAAAAAGACATCTTATGAAACTAGAATTACTTATTGTATCGCTCCTAGTATGTATAGTTAGTTTAGGGCAGAATGAGTCTACTAATTTAGAGTCTTTTGAATTGTCTTTGTTGCCAGAGTGCTGGTCACTTATAGATGAGGATGAGGATGGGTATAATTGGGACGTCTCTTATCAAGTTCTTGATGAAAATGGAATCACTGTTTCGGGGAATACAGGTGTGGGTTATTTAACCAGCGCTTCTTTTGATAATTCTGAAGGGGTATTAACTCCTGATAATTATTTAGTGCTGCCGCAGTTAAATATTCAGCCAAATGAAGACTTGTCATTTTATATTGGAGCTGTAGACCCGTCCTACTTTTTAGAAAACTATTCTGTTCTGTTATCTTCCACAGGAAATAATCCTGAAGACTTTACAGACACTCTTTTAACTGAGGTCTTAGCGGCACATATTTTTCAATTCAGAGAGATTGATTTATCTGATTACGAGGGAATGGAGGTTTACATAGCTTTTAATCATCATAATTCTTCCAATCAATTTCAAATTAGACTTGATGATGTGTTGTATCCTACCACTTTAGAGGAGTGTGAAATCTTAGTTAGTCTTGCTGAAATAGGTAATGAATTGGTCGAGCTAAATATATTCCCTAATCCTTCTCAAGGAATTTTCACTTTAGAGAATTCACATTCTGGGATTGAAGAAATAGTTGTTTTTGGTACCACTGGAATTCAGGTTTGGAATCAAAAGTATGCAGGTAAAAGCCAATCTCAAAGCGTAGACTTATCAGATTTAGCACAAGGTGTTTACACTGTGATGGTGAAAGCTGGTCAATACACGGCTTCTAAAAGAGTGATAATAAATTAATACCCTACTTTCTCTCTAACTCTAGAAATAACGCCTTTAGCTATATTTCTTGCCTTTTTTGCGCCTTCATCTAATATTTCATCTAGTTCTTTCCTGTTACTCATGTAGTAATCGAACTTTTCTCTTTCTTCTTTAAACGTCTCTAGAATAACGTTGAACAAGTCAAGCTTGCAGTGTCCCCATCCATAACCACCAGCTTTTAATTTCTTAGACATTTCCTCAGCTTGTTCAGAGGTAGCCATTAGCTTATAAAGATTGTAAACTACTGCGGATTCAGGATCTTTAGGGTCTTCTAGAGGAGTGTCATCAGTAACTATTTGCTTATTCAGTGATTTTTTTAATTCTTTCTCAGGAAGAAAAATATTAATGAAATTATTTTTAGACTTGCTCATTTTTAGACCGTCCGTTCCCATAATTAGCATGGTGTCTTCATTGGTCTTAGCCTCAGGAACTACCAGTGTTTCTCCCATAATATGGTTAAACGAGTTGGCCACTTTTCTCGTCATTTCTAAATGCTGGAGTTGGTCTTTTCCTACAGGCACTTGCTCAGCATCGTATAAAAGAATGTCTGCAGCCATAAGCATAGGGTATGAAAATAGGCCAGCATTTACATCTTCCAAATGGTCTGCTTTATCTTTAAAAGAATGCGCAAGAGTAAGACGCTGATAAGGAAAAAAGCAACTTAAATACCAAGATAATTCTGCAGTCTCAGGTATATCACTTTGTCTGTAGAAAATAGTCTTAGTTGTATCTAGTCCACACGCCAGCCATGCAGCTGCTGTGGCGTATGTGTTTTCTCTTAATAGTGCTCCATCTTTTATTTGGGTAAGAGAATGCATATCCGCGATGAATAAAAAAGATTCATTCTCACTTTCTTTAGCCATTTTAATCGCAGGCTTAATTGCTCCTAATATATTTCCCAAGTGAGGTGTTCCTGTACTTTGAACTCCTGTTAAAATTCTGGACATGTTGTAAAAAATTGAATAGTGAGCAAAATTAAACTTAATCTTCTAAGATAATCAGCTGCATTTAAACTTATACTTTTACACCATGATTTTATACAACGTAACTTGCAGCGTGGATAAAGATGTCCATGAAGAATGGTATGACTGGATGAGGGAGGTTCATATCCCAGATATGATGAGAACGAGTCTATTCTTGGAGGCTAGAATTTGCAGAATAATAGCAGAAGAGGAAGGAGGTATTTCATACGCGGTGCAATACTTATGTGCTTCAGAAGAGAATTATAAGAAATACAAAGAGGAGTTTTCAGCTAAAATGCAGCAGAGTCATGCTGCCAAGTACGGGCAGAAAGTAGCTGCTTTTAGAACGGAACTGGAAGTGATGTATCAAGCTAGACAAACAGATTATTCTCAGGCACAAAACAAGAACTAGTGAAAGTTAGAGCAAAAAAATCCTTAGGGCAGCACTTTTTAAAAGATGATCAGATCTCTCAAGATATAGCAGATGCTATACGTTTTCATAAAGGGGTGAAGAATGTAATTGAAGTAGGGCCAGGAACCGGTGCTCTTACTAAATTCTTGCTGAAAAAAGACATTAATTTAAAGGTAGTAGAGATTGATAGAGAGTCTGTAGATTATCTTAATGTTCATTACCATGAGCTTCATGGGAAAATATTAGAAGAGAGTTTCTTAAAGTTAGACCTCCCTAAAGTATTTGGAGAAAAGCTAATAGTAATCGGAAACTTCCCTTACAATATTAGCTCTCAAATATTATTTCATGCGCTAGATCATAGAGAAAGCGTAACTGAGGTTATAGGGATGTTCCAAAAGGAAGTGGCAGAAAGAATAGCCATAGGTCCAGGGTCTAAGGCTTATGGGATTCTGAGCGTGCTTTTACAGGCCTACTACGATATCGAATATCTATTTACTGTGGATCAAGATGCTTTCGATCCTCCGCCTAAAGTGAAAAGTGGAGTTATACGGTTGGTTAGGAATGAAGTGATGAGTCTAGACTGCGATGAGAAAAGATTCAAGCAGGTAATAAAGCTAGGGTTTAACCAAAGAAGAAAGACATTAAGGAACTCACTTAAGAGTATTCTAGGTGAAAAGATTCTACCAGAAAAGTTTCAGACAGAAAGGCCAGAACAATTATCAGTTCACGACTTTGTGGAACTCACCAATTTCATTTTTCCACAAGAAATTGTAAAGTAAAAAAAGCCGAGAAAAATAAATCTCTCGGCTTCTAATTTTAGCTTTGGATATTAATAATTTTTAGCAGAATTCGTTATACGCTAGTTTTAAATTCTCAGCTATCATTTCTGCAGTTCTTCCTTCAATATGATGCCGCTCTATCATATGAGCAAGTTTTCCGTCCTTAAATAAAGCTATACATGGCGAGCTCGGAGGGTATGGGAGCATATATTGTCTAGCTCTGTCTACTGCTTCTTTATCTACTCCAGCAAAAGCTGTCGTTAATGAACTAGGAAGCTTAGAGTTTTCTAAAGATAATTTCACTGCAGGTCTCATGCTTCCTGCGGCACATCCACATACTGAGTTTACAACTACTAATGTCGTTCCTTCAGCTTTTAGAGCGTTGTCTACATCTTCATTAGAGAATAACTCGTTAAAGCCTTTATCTGTTAATTCGCCTTTCATAGGCGCTACCATTTCTGCTGGATACATACGTTTTGTTTTTTATTAATATACTCTATTAATAGCGCAAAATTAGGCATAACGAGCATTAACTTATCTTAAAAAAATGAAAACAGTGTGCTAATTTATTCAATCTGTCTATTCTCGAAAAAAAGTAGAATTACTTGTTCATAATATTTGGCTTATTTTCTCTCGTCTGAAACGGTAATTTTTAGTTTTGCTACGCAATAAATTTATGCGCCATGGCCAAAAGACTGATAGAATGTGTTCCCAATATTTCGGAAGGAAGAGATAGTGCTAAAATCAAAGAAATCACCTCTGTAGTGGAGACTGTTCCGGGAGTGAAATTATTAGATGTAGATCCAGGGAGCACCACGAATAGAACGGTAATTACATTCGTAGGTGAGCCAGAACCTGTCATGGAAGCTGCTTTCCTACTTATTAAAAAAGCATCTGAGGTTTTAGATATGACAACTCAAAAAGGAGAACATCCTAGAATGGGGGCTACGGATGTTTGTCCATTAGTTCCTGTAGCTAACATAACCCTAGAAGAATTGATACCATTCGCTCATAAACTTGGAAAAAGAATAGGGGAAGAATTAAGTATTCCAGGATATTTTTATGAAGAAGCGGCATCAGAAGAGAAAAGGAAAAATCTAGCTTATTGCAGAAAAGGAGAGTATGAAGGACTTTCGAAAATATCAGAGCCTGAATGGAAACCCGATTTCGGGCCAGCAGAATTTAATAGCTCTGTAAGAAAAACAGGAGCTACTGCCATAGGGGTTCGTGATTTCTTGGTCGCATATAACGTTAACCTTAATACTACTTCTACAAGGAGAGCCAATGCCATCGCTTTTGATATTAGAGAAGCTGGTCGGATTTTGAGAGAGGATGGAATGCCAGGAGGGAAAGTATTGAAAGATGATAAAGGAGAACCTTTAAGGCAAGAAGGAACATTAAAGTCTGTAAAAGGAATAGGATGGTACATAGAAGAATATGGAATAGCTCAACTCTCACTTAATCTGACTAATATTAATATTTGTTCTGTGCACAGAGCTTTTGATGAAGCTACCGAAAAAGCTGCAGAAAGAGGAGTACGTGTTACTGGAAGTGAAATAGTAGGCTTGATACCTAAAAAAGTTTTAATAGAAGCTGCACATCACTATTTAAATAAGCAGGAACGTTCTCACGGGATTTCAGACGAAGAGAAGATTAAAATTGCTGTTAAATCTTTGGGGTTAGATGATTTAGCTCCGTTTAATGCCAAGGAGAAAGTTATAGAGTATATGATAGAAGATTCGAGAAATTCTAGCTCATTGGTATCGATGACTTTAGAGGATTTTGCTAATGAAACTGCGTCTGAATCACCTGCGCCAGGAGGAGGCTCTATTTCTGCTTATGTAGGGGTGTTAGGAGTTTCCCTAGGAACAATGGTAGCCAATCTTTCAGCACATAAAAGAGGATGGGATCACAGATGGGAAGAGTTTAGTTTTTGGGCTGTAAAAGGGATGGAGTTAAAAGAGGAGTTAATGGCACTAGTAGATGAAGATACCAATGCCTTTAATAAAATTATGGAAGCATTTGGTTTGCCTAAGGGCAATGAAGAAGAGATGCGTTTAAGGAAGCAAGCTATTCAGTCGGCTACTAAGTATGCTATAGAAATTCCGTTTCAAGTAGCTAAAGCGTGTCTGAAATCTATGGAAGTAATGGAAGCTATGGCTCAGTTCGGAAACCCTAACTCAATTACAGATGCAGGAGTAGGCGCTATGTGCGCTAGAACAGGAGTGTTAGGAGCTGTAATGAATGTGAAAATTAACGCTGGAGACTTGGATGATAAAACATTCGTAAATAGTGTTTTGGCCGACTGCTCAGATATGGAAGGAAGAGCGCATGAAATAGAAGAGAAAATCAGAAAACTAGTAGATCAAAAGATAACGGGTTAAAGCTTCAGTAGCATTCCTGCAGAGATTCGCCATGTTTTAAAAGCGTTTTTCCCTGAAATAGTTTGAGCACCTCCTAAAAAGAGGCCGAGTTTTTCTTTGGCCTGATGGTAAATGACTCCGCCTATTTTTTCGGAATTGAATCCAAGTTCACGGAATGACTCTGCTTTATTTTCTCCGATTCCCCGGTAGTCTTTTCCTCCGTTAGCTTGAATTTTGTCAAACCACACATCTAGGTACCATTTGTTTTTATAGAATCCTAGTTTTATGGAAGCTACTGAGTTATCAGGAGTAGGCTCAGCTACTAAGTTATAGCCATATCTACCACTTATAAAAAGGCTATTCTTAAACGTGATTTGTGCTATGGACCTATATCCGAGAGATCTAGTTTGCTGTCCTACAGCTGCGCTGGTTTCTGTATTGTAGTTAGTTAATGGATGAGTCCCTCCAATAGCAGCTATTCCTGTGAACTTAATGTTTTTAGAAATCCTAAACTGATCACCTGCCTTAAAAAATGCAGTGCCATCTTGTGGCGTCCCATTCACCAAAGGGATACTAATAGCGTAACCAATTCTTTTGGTTAGTTGATGCTTAAAATAAACTGAAGCAGTAAAGTAGGTAACCCCAAGCTCTAAATCTCGGTCCCATAGGTAGTAGGTGTCTGCAGTTTCGTAGCTTCCTGAAAGAGCTATCGCTTTTGATTTTGGGGCATCTAAGAAGCCATCTATAACTCCTTGAGAATGCGTCGAAGTCACCATTAAGATTAACCATGAAATTAAAAAGATTCTCATGATGTTAAATACAAAAAACTATAGAGAATCCCCATAGTAGAATAGTGGTGTTTGTTAAGATTTAAATAGATGGTAGGGAGTACACTTTTTGTGTGTGAATTTACGTACTATTAGTGTGTGAATGCTCAGGCTACCATATCATGGAGAAACAGGTTAGACAAAATTTTATATTTCTTTCCTTTTCAGCTTCTGTTCTTGCAGTTGAAAAGAAATTATTTGTTATTAAGTTTTTGGCTTTTACTATTCGCTTTTGTTCTAGACGGGATAGGTTCTAAATACGGTATTTCGCATTTATTTTTATACCCTGAATATAGAGGGTGTAATGACAGCATAGCCTATAGTCTTTTAGGTTTTTCCATAGGTGGCTTCATCGTTAGTTATAATTTATATACCTATATAATGCATAGTCATAGGTTTCCATTTTTAGCTACTCTAGATAAGCCTCTCTATAAATTTTCTATCAATAACTTCATCATTCCGCTAACATTTATTTTAGTGTATTACTGGTCTAGTTATCAATTTCAGGTAGATAATGAGCTTGTTCCTCAAAAAGAAGCATTTCTTAATTTATTGTCATTTACTTTAGGAGTATTTCTGATGGCTGGGTTTAGCTCTGTCTACTTCAGATTGACTAATAAAAATATCCGAACCTTCACAGAGAAGGTAAGAGAGGAAGGTAAAGAGGAATCTCTTGCTTCTTCAGCGTTGCAAAAACCTAGTTCTTGGGAGGACCTCGAAAAAAGAACCGAGGATTGGCGAGTGGACACGTATATATTTAGCTTTAGAAGAGTTCTTTTAGCCAGAAGTATCAAACACTACCCGAGAGAGGTGTTAGAGAAGGTTTTAGCACAGCATCACGTGAACGCTTCGCTTTTTGAGCTTATGATAATTATTTCATTTATTCTCGTTGGGTTGTTTAGAGAGCACCTGGTATTCGAAATTCCAGCGGCCTCTTCTGCTGTTTTATTCTTTACGGTGCTAGTAATGCTTTTTAGTGCTATTTACAGCTGGGTAAAAGGATGGACTTTTCCGTTAATCATAACCATTATTTTAATCATAAACTTCAGCCCGGTTCTGACAAGCTTCTTTAATTTGGAGACGCGGGTATATGGGTTAGATTATTCAGGTGAAAAGGATGACTATAATTCTTTAGTTTTAAAGAATTCTGTAACTCTTGATGATTATGACAGAAGTCTTAAAGTTCAAATTAAATCATTAGAAAATTGGAAATCCAAAGTTTCCAAAGGAATGAATGAAAAGCCTAAGCTAGTTATACTATCAGTAAGTGGCGGAGGTTTAAGGTCTGCCTTATGGACTATGAAGAGTGTGTTAACAGCTGATAGCGCCATGAATGGAGAACTGCTGAATAACACTCATCTTATAACTGGTAGCTCAGGAGGAATGATAGGTGCTAGTTATATGAGAGAGTTGGTAAGAGAAAATGTGTTGGATTATTCTGAGTTGAGCGCTGAGCCTTGCTTTGATGATATTTCTAGAGACATTTTAAACCCGATGATTTTAGCTATGACTACCCATGATTTAGCGCTAAGGTATCGAAAAGTTGAGGTAGATGGTGAGTCTCATCTAATGGATAGAGCGTATTCATTCGAAAGAAAATTAAATATTAACACATCAAATAGACTGAATAAAAAACTTTCGGATTTTGTGGAGCCAGAGTTTGAGTCTAGAATTCCTACAATGATTTTTTCGCCTACTATAAATTTAGATGGACGTAGGCTTATTGTTGGAGCTCAGGATTTTTCATTTCTCTGTCTAACAGAAGAAGGGGAGCTCCAAGAAAACGTTTGTTATACCAAGCTATTTAAGGATAGAAACCCCTTCAATACAGAATTTACATCTGTGTTAAGAATGAATGCTACTTTTCCTTACGTGTTACCAGCGAGTAAATTGCCCACTTCAGAGATAGTTAAAGTAGCAGATGCCGGTCTAAGAGATAATTTTGGCCTAAGATTATCCTTTAACTATATAAATGAGTTAAAAGAATGGATAGAGAAAAACACTAGTGGAGTGGTGTTATTGGAGGTGAGGGATACTAGGAAAAATGAACAGAAGAAACCTCCACCTAAAAAGCTATTAAATGAATTAACAGCGCCACTTGGAGGTGTGTATTCTAACGTCATTAGAACACAGGATTATGATAACGAACTTCAGTTAGATCTTTTAAGAAAATCCTTATCAGTTCCTGTATATAGAGTTCCATTTGAGTTGGAGTTAGCGAATGAAAAAAAGGTAACCTTGAGCTGGCACCTAACTAAATTAGAAAAAGAGGCTGTTCTTTCTGGGGTTGAAAAAGAGAGTTTCTTAAACTCGTTAAAGGAGTTGAAAGTTTTGATAAACGGCAATTAGCTATTTATTCCTATCCCAATGAACAGAATGTTTTAAACATAAATTCTAACACAGGTAGAGATAACGCTCCTGAAAAGTGACTGAGAGCTTTGCAAAAAAAAACGGGAGACAATTTGTATTTAGCCAATTCTAATTAGGGTATAGAGACGGTGGAGCTAAATAATAATTTCAGGCTTTCTCAATGTCTTGATGGAAGTATTTGAATTACAGCAGCTGTCTATAGTGAAGAGCGGATCACGAAGTAACTGCGGGAGGCAAGCAGGGAGACACGAGAGGCTTTAGAGAACTAACCTGATGATTATGAGTTAGGGCTTTTTTAAGCGTCCTGAAGGCGGCCTGCTGAGCTTAGTGTGTATTGACTTGTGTCTTTGAAGCAAAGTGAACTGGATGAGCTGAAGAAGTTATTAAGGAATCGGTTGCCTAAGAGGCTAGATTAGATTCTAGAATTATCATCAAGTTTAATTAGGGAGATACGTTATTAGAATTCATGCCTGATTTATAATCTAAAGAAATAGTATGAACTAAAAAAGCCCCATCATTTGATGGGGCTTTAAGTATTTTAATAGAGAAAGTCTTAAGCCTTCTTTATAAATCTTTTCTTTTCCTTTATTCTAGCAGACTTACCAGTTCTTTCTCTCTGGTAGAATATTCTAGCTCTTCTAACACGACCTTTCTTAGTAATTTTTACATCATCGATAAAAGGACTGTTTAATGGGAAGATTCTTTCTACACCAATTCCACCAGAAATTTTTCTAACAGTAAAAGTCTCGTTCGTTCCAGAGCCCCTTTTTTGTATTACTATTCCTTGAAATTGCTGTATTCTTTCTTTACTACCTTCCTTAATTTTATAACTAACGATGACAGTATCTCCTGCACTGAATTCTGGTAAATCGTTAGCTTCCACTAACTTCTTCGAAACTTCTCTTAAGATATCCATAGTAATACTTTTTGTTCAAAAAATTGAGGGTGCAAATTTACAAATAATATTCAGATAACATGTTTTCTGAACAGATTTTTTAAAGTTTTATTTGAAGGCCAAAATTAATATCTAACCCAGAGTAATTCGTAGATTGAATACGGAGCTCATCAAATTGTTTAGATGAGGCTATTCTCAATCTTGGATTAACTCTTACGCTTATTCTTTCTGTTATACTTCTGTTGATAGTGATTCCCATTTGATAGTGCCACAGGGATTTGTTAACTAGAGATTTATCTAATTCAAGAGAGCTAATGACCCCTGTTACCTCGTTCAAAACATGACCAGTGCTATTCAGTTTATGATTAAAAATAACGCCTGCCGAAAATTCTGCATCAAACCTAGAGCCTCTGAATAAATCATATCCTACACTGAAAGGAATTTGTAAATAGTCGATTTGATTCGTTAAACCCGAAGTGATTTCTTCTTCTTTCTCTACCAGTGAAGTGACATATTCCTGTCCCATGTAAACTTCTGTAGGGTTTCCATCGATTATAACCACTTCATATAAATTTACATAGCTCCCTATTTCCTCTTCAGTCCGAGAAATGGTAGACACGCTATAGCTTTGACTCATGCGTTCAATGCCAGAGCCTAAAGAAAACTTGAATCGTCCTAACTCTCGGCTCGTAAAGAGACCCATATAATTAGATTTAGAGTTGATTGTGGTCGCTCGCTGCACGTCAGCGTTTTGTAATGAGGAATTAAGGCTGTTGGAGTAATCCCCATAGCCAGATGCTATTCCTATAGACCAGAACTTTTTATTCGATTTAATCTCGAAAGGATTAGAGTTATGGATGTCTGTTGGAGTATTCTCTAGTTCAGAGTCTAATTCGCTATAAATTTTGTCCAATTCTATAAGCTCATTCGAAGTACCTATAGTTATACGGAAATTAGAGACAGGCAAGCTTTCGTTTGCTAAATCTTCTTCAATAGAAAACTTAGAATGCGTTAGTTCTGAAGCTTCCTCTAAACTGCTTAAATTTCGTTGGGTAGTGCTTTCAGGATATTTCGCCGTAGGTTGTTTAGCTTTTTTAGATTTCCTGCTAGAACCATTATTGGTTTTAGCGTTTTCTCTTAGAATTATTTCGTTTTTAGAATTTGAGTCAAAGTGTGCCTGCGGCTTTGGTATTTCAATTAGTTGATTCGCAGTGATTCCATTGTCTCTGGAATCGTCATTTCGTCTGGTTTGGTTGTCAGTGCTTTCTAAATAAAAGACATCGGAGTTCCTTTCCTCTGGGATTGCTTTCTTAGAATAGTTTGATAGACTGTATAGTGCTAAGCCTTCATTATCCGCAGGAGTTTTTTGAGCAAGTAACTTTGATGAGTTAGACTCTAGTTCTTTAATGGTATCATCTTCTATAAATTCCAAATCACAATCATCTTTGGTGTTTGTAGCGTTAGAAATAGAAGTAGGTTGTCCCAACGAATTGTTTAAGCTTAGTAAGCCAGCTTTATGACTATCAGGGACATGCGGCACATCATTTGACCCCTTCTTTTCGTTTTGAAAAACTAGAGATGAAGTAATAACTAAAACACCCACAGAAGTAGTGATAATGGCTATTGAAAAAAGAGTCTTTCTATAAATAATGGAGCTTACCTTTTTAACTAATCCAGTCTTAACGTAAGGCGCTGGAGGCACTTGAACGTTTCCTAGATTATCTCTGAATATGTTGTCTATATTTTCATTCATCACTAGAATACTTTAATTTGTTCGTTGGTATTACGCACTGGAACAGGTTCGATTTTATTTTGTAATATTTTACGTGCTCTAGAAAGCTGGCTCTTTGACGTATTGGGTGAGATACCTAGATACTCGGAAATCTCCAAGTGAGTTAAGTTCTCAAAAACATAAAGATTAAAAATTGTTCGGTAGCCGTCAGGTAGTTCTTGAACCATTTTTAGAAGTTTGGCTTCAGTAATGGCTAGTTCAGATTTGTATCCTTCAATAGACCTGTTTTCGCTGTCTGGGTCTACTATTTCTAGTTCATGGTCAGAGAAAACATATCGGTAGTTTTTCTTGCAATAATTAATGGCGTTATTAATCATTATTCTTTTGGCCCAGGTGTAAAAAGAAAAACCACTTTCGATATCAAAAGTTTTTCTGGCCTTATAAATCTTAATAAACCCTTCCTGCAGCATATCTTCAGCATCAGAACGGTCCCTAGAAAATCTTAAACAGACCCCCATAAGAGCAGAGCTATACTGGTCGTATAATTTTTGAAAGGCCTTGTTGTTACCTCTCACGAACTTATGTAGTAACTGGTTAGGGGTCATTTTATAATGAAAAACACTCTATTTAGAGCTTGTTTTTAATCAAGTTGAATCGTGTAAATCTAAAGTAAGCAAAATACTTTTAAGTATTTAGTTTACCCTATATTTTAATCCTCTCCTTCTAACAGGTCAGGCCTCAATTTTTTAGTCCTCTCTAAAGCTTGATTTTCCTGCCATTCTTGGATTCTTTTAAAATCACCGCTTCTAAGTACCTCAGGAACTTTCCATCCATTATAATCAGCAGGTCTAGTGTATACAGGAGGAGCCAACAGATTATCTTGAAAAGAATCTGTTAATGCGCTGGTCTCATCATTTAATACACCAGGCAATAGCCTTATGATAGAATCTGTTAATACAGCAGCAGCAAGTTCTCCTCCAGACAGCACATAATCGCCTATAGATAGCTCCATGGTAATAATATTTTCTCTGAGTCTATGATCTATCCCTTTGTAATGTCCACAGATGACAATTAAGTTTTTCTTTAGAGATAAATGGTTCGCTCTTGTCTGCTTAAGCTGCTCTCCGTCTGGAGTCATGTAAATGACTTCATCATAGTCTCGTTCTTTTTGCAGAGATTTCACACAGTCTAAAATAGGCTGGATAGTCATCACCATACCAGCAGATCCCCCGAAGGAATAGTCATCTACTTTTCGGTGTTTATCTGTTGAGAAAGAGCGTATATCATGCACATGGATTTCACACAGTTCTTTTTCTTGAGCGCGTTGCAATATAGAGTCACTAAAAGGACCCTCTAAAAGTTTTGGTAATATGGTAAGGATGTCTAATCTCACTTTGTTAGAATTGGGGATGGGTAGGTTTGTTGTCTAGAATACTTTCTATTTCCTCTAGGACCTGAGCATTTAGTTTAGTCTTCAGTTCAGAAGCTTTTAGATTTTCTTCGAGTTGATATTCTTTGGAAGCACCTAAAATCACAGTGCTTACATTTTCATTTTTTAGGCACCAAGAAACACCGAGCTGGGGCAGAGACATTCCTAAATCTTTTGCTAAAGCATCTAGCTTATCTATTTTATTGAAATTTTCTTCCACCAATAGAATTTCGGCTAACCAACCGAGTTCTTCTCTTTTTAATCTAAAGTCTTTTGCATGCTTTCCCTTATATTTCCCCGTTAGGAATCCACTTGCCAGAGGACTCCATATAGTAGTTCCTAATCCTACTGTTTTATATACTTGGCTAAACTCTACCTCCACTTTTCTTCTTACAAGCATGTTGTATTGAGGCTGTTCCATAGTAGGTCCTATTAGATTATACCTTTCTGCAACCATGTGTGCTTCCATAATTTCCTGAGCGCTCCATTCACTGGTTCCCCAATAGAGGATTTTTCCTTGTTGAATTAAGTTATGCATGCTCCACACTGTTTCAGCTATAGGGGTTTCTTTATCTGGCCTGTGACAAAAGTATAAATCCAAATAATCCACTTTCATTCTTTTCATAGCTTGTTCACAAGCTTCTACTATATGCTTGCGGTGAAGACCTCTCTGAGTAGGTAGTTTCCCGCCTGCACCAAAGAAAACTTTAGAGGAAAGGATATAAGAATCTCTACTCCAGCTTTTTTTAGAAAGAATCTCTCCCATAACTTTTTCTGAAGCTCCGTTGGCATAGATTTCAGCATTATCGAAGAAGTTTACCCCTGCTTCATAAGCCATATCCATAAGCTTCTCCGATGTATTGTCTCCTATTTGATTCCCAAAGGTAATCCACGAACCAAATGACAATTCGCTTACTTGTAGGCCAGACTTCCCTAATCTTCTATATTCCATAAATAGTGGTATTGAAAGGCTAAATTATGGTATAAATTAATTGCCTGTTGTATTTTCAATTTAAAGGTTAACAAGTTTTATTGAAACGTTAATTCGACTCGCATATCGAAGCTTAATTTCGCATTTATATGCGAAAAAGTTTTTTCAGAGATAAGTATTTTAATCTACTCTTTTTTAGTTCTATTTTTTTTATGATGAGCTTCACCACACCTCTGGCTGAGCTTACCGATTATATAGAGTTATTTTCTAGTAAAAGTTGGATAGGAGTAGTAATAGCCATGTTTACCGCAGGTGCCTTGTTGAGCAGATTTTTTAGCGGAAGAATGGCTGACAGAATAGGTAGAGTACCTGTAATGATGATCGGAACTTTAGTTACCGCTATAAGCGGTTGTCTATATGTATTTACCACTACCATGGGACTGCTCTTGCTCTTAAGGTTTTTTCATGGGCTAAGTACAGGTTGGAGACCAGTAGGCACAACAGCCTATTTAAGTGATATAATCCCAACTAATAGAAGGGGAGAGGCTTTGGGGTTTTTGGGGATTGCAGGCAGCACGGGTAGCGCCATAGGTCCTTGGGTAGGTAGCATAATTAAAGAAGAATATTCTTTTGAATTAATGTTTGTTGTAGCCAGTTTGTTTGGTGTGGTGGCATTATTACTAACAGCACTTTTGCCTGAGTCATTAGAAAATCCTGAAAAATTCAAATGGAAGTTTTTAAAACTAAGTGATGGTGATTTAGTGGCCAAAAGTGCTTACCCTGCATTAATAGCTATTACCTTAGATACATACAGTTTCGGGACTATCTTAACAGTTTCTCCTGATTTTGTTTCAGAATTAGGTTATTCTTATAAGGGTGGCTTTCTGTTGGTTGTAGTCTTGAGTTCTATTGTGTCTAGATTTTTCTCTGGTAGGGCAGCAGATAAGATGAATAAAGTGAAACTTCTTCAAGCTGGAATATTGCTCAGTGTTCTGTCGTTAGTGCTAATGGGTTTTAGTCACTCATTTGAAATGATAACCCTAGCGGGCGTGATATATGGAATTAGTATTGGTGTCACTCGTCCTACGATATTTGCTTGGACTGCGGATTTAGCTGTAAAGGGAAAGTTAGCATTGGCCTTATCTACTATGTTAATAGGGTTAGAACTAGGTATTTTTCTAGGTGCTTTTGTCAGCGGTTTAATTTTTAATGGGGATATTTCTCAAATTTATCTATCTTATTGGATAGCGGCTGGTGTAAGTCTATCAGCTGCAGTTTATTTGAGAGGAAAAAGAAGTTTGGCTTAAGATTTGTCAATTATAGTTAGCATGAGAAAATTATTAAATACTGTTGTTTTTTTATTTGTTATTGGTGTAACAGTCGCTTCAGCACAGAAATATAAAAGTGCAGCGGGTGTAAGAATGGATGGTCAAATGTTTGGAGTAACTTATTCTCAGAGGTTTTTTAATGCTCTTACTGCCGAAGGAAATCTTGACTTTAGAAATCAGGAGGTTAAAATCTCGGCAGTAGGTAAATACCATAAACCCATCTTGGGTAAATCGTTAACTTTATTTGTAGGAGGTGGTTACCATCTTGGTAGCTTTAAGGATTACGGCAGCTTTTCTGGTCTGGACTTGACTCTAGGCGTTGAACATAAAATTTTACTAATTCCATTTTCTGTAGGTTTCGAAATAAACCCATCGATACATATTATGGGTAGCCATCCTAATTGGTACACCTTTCAATCTGTTTTTTCTGTGAAGTATGTTATAATTAAGGATAAAGAAGGTTACTTCAGTAATAGTCAGCAGCGGCAAAGATCAAAAACCAGAAGAAAAAGGCTCAGAGGCCGTCTTCAATCCAAATATGAGAGAAAAGATGAGCTATAAATCCCCAACAAACGTCTGTTTGTAATAAGCTCAAAGACAATTCTCTGTGTCTGAAATTTAAAAAAATGTTTGTGTTAGTGACTTTCATTTGAATAATGCATCCAAACTCCATATTGTAAGCCACTTTTGTTAAAGAGAAGAACCGATAAAACGAAACTTTCCGATTTAGATCTGATTCTTGAAAAGAAGAAGTCCGTTTACTTTAAGGGCTGTTTTATTACTTTTGGTTTTCGTCAAGATAGTTAAAGAATAGCAAGTTGTCTTCTTATTACGGGAGAGGAAATTTTAAAGAAGGTGGGCTAGTTAAAATTGGAGAAGTTGAAGGCTCTATTCAGAAAACAGAGAGTATATTCTAACTGCTCAAACCATTTATGTATAGATATACTTCTTTGGGAGTATTATTAGAAGATAAAGTAGAAATAATTAATTCCTAAGAAGAACGCCAGCTTAACCGGGCTAAATAGCCAAATAAATATTTTTAAAAATGAAAAAATTATTACTCGTTTTACTTTCTTTCTTAGCAGTTAATTATGCTTTTGGGCAAGATTTTTCTAGCAAAGACTTTAAAGAAATCGAAGACAAAATAAATCAAAGTACTTTAGTTGTAGCTGAAGTTGATACCACTTGGAAAAGTGGTGGCCTGCTAGGATTTAACGCTTCTCAGACTTTGTTAAGTAATTGGGCGGCAGGTGGCCAAAGTTCTATTACAGGAACAGCTTATGTGAATTTATTTAGGAATTACGCTAAGAATTCTTGGACTTGGGATAATACACTAGACCTTTCTTATGGACTATTGAATAATGGGATTATTGAAGGGAATAATGTTAAAATTGATGACAAAATTGACTTTGCCTCTAAGGCGGGTCGAAAAGCTACTGGAGATTGGTATTACTCTGCATTGATAAACTTTAGAAGTCAATTTGCCCCTGGGTATGAGGTAATAGAAGGAGCTGAAAACAGGAGTAATAAAATTTCTGATTTCTTAGCACCTGCTTTTGCTTTAGTTTCTATAGGTATGGATTACAAGCCAAGTGGTAATTTCTCAGTTTATATTTCTCCTTTTACGGCTAAAAATACGATCGTAAATGAAGCGAACGCTAACCTTAGATCTAACTACGGTTTTGGAACAGATGAATTAGAACAAGCAGTAAGGTTTGAGTTAGGTGGATATGCTAAAATTGCGTACAAAAGAAAATTAGCTGAAAATGCAGAATGGCAAACCAAAATCGACTTGTTTTCAAACTATTTACAAAACCCTCAAAATGTAGATGTTAACTGGGAGAATTTAATTGCGGTTAAATTCGCGAAGTATTTTAATGTCAACTTTATTCTTCAGATGGTTTATGATGACGACATTAAAATTCAGTTAAATAAATATGATGATGCGGGAGACATAACGAGCACTAAAAGCGCTCCCAGACTTCAGATAAGACAGGTGTTCGGATTAGGATTTAGCTATAAGTTCTAAAATAAAGCTATTTCTCAGAGAATAAGCTTCTTTTTGGTTCTGCCGAGAAGGGGCTTTTTTTACGCGATAAATTCTTCAGGAAAATTAACTAAATAAACCTTATTCACGGCCCTAGTAACGGCAGTATATAGCCATCTTATGATTTCTATTTTGCTCTCCATGTTTCGCACTCCAGAACCATCTATAAATACGGTGTCCCACTGTCCTCCTTGTGACTTATGACAAGTAATAGCGTATGCGAATTTTAATTGCAAAGCGTTAAAGTGAGGATCTATCATTACCTTTCTTTTCGGGTTGTTTTCTTCGGCATATTCTATTAATAAATCGGTATACAGTTTATTGGTTTCTGCTGAGGTCAAGCTAGGACCATTGACATGTATCGAGTCTAAATTAGCCAATACTTCGAGAGGAAATATCTTATCATAATCGGGGAATTTAATTCTGAGCGTAGCAAATCGAAACCCATGAAGCTTTTCCTCCCTTTTTATATCCACCACCTCTGCTACATCACCATTCGCTATAAAGCTCAGTGCAGATTTGTTTTTTTCTGACCAGTAGTAGTTGTTCTTAGTAATCATAACTAAGTCTCCTACGCTAATTTCTTCTTCCATCCATAAGCTTTGGATTCGTATCTGATCATTAAATTTATTGGCCATAAGATTTGACCGAGTAATGATAAGTGTGTTTTGAATTCCATTGGTAGAAATACTGCTCTCTAAATGCTCCTGGAAATCCATGAAATCAATCACTTTAAAGTCCTCATGATTTTCTAGCTGAGGTAGCTGAGGTTCAGTGAGCTCTAAAAGGCTGCGGAGTTTAGTGGCTTCATATAGTATTCCAGATTCAGCTTTTTGTCTAACGACCTCTCTTAATCTTACCTGAAATGCAGTGAGATGATAAGTGTCTTTCATGTGATTTAAATCCAGAGCGGGACTTTTTACACTATTTACAGGAGGTAATTGAGCTTCATCGCCTACTAGAATTAATTTAGCAGAATCTACTGAAAAGACATGTTCTATTAAGTCGTCTAGTAAATTTTGTCCCATCGAGCTCTCAGCACTTATCATCGATGCTTCGTCTATTATGAATAGTGCGTTCTTTATGCGGTGTTCAGTAGGAAAGAAGGTTACTTTGCCATGCGCATTAGATTTTTTATAAATTCTTTTATGAATGGTATGGGCAGGTGTTTTAGTGTAATAGCTCATTACTTTAGCAGCTCTGCCTGTGGGAGCTAGAAGTATCGGTTTTAAACCTATCCCTTCGGCACTTTTAACTATGGAGTTAATACAAGTTGTTTTTCCTGTTCCTGCATAACCAGACAAGATTAAAGAGCAGTTTGGTTGACGGGAAAGAAAGAATTTAGATAAGACTACAAATAACCAATCTTGGTCTTTCGTGGGGGTGAAGCCCATATTCTTCAGTAGAGTAGAATAGATCTTTGATTCTGGAGGTGTTAACTTTAGATTTTTTTTGTTCAAAATTTATAGGACTATAGTCAGATTATAAATTATTTATTCGTTTTTTAGCTACCAATTATACAAAGGTGATAAGAAAAAATTAGCTTTGCAGCAGATAAGATTTATTTTTAAAAATGAAACAATTTCTAAGAACAGTAGAGCAGTATGTGGTGCCAGCGTTATTAATAACTACGGGTATAGGTGCTATAATTTTTTATTCCAGCGCGAAAGGTTTGGAGACACAGCCATCAGAGATGCTTATTGGAGGCCTTTGTCTTTTTTTTGCAGGTGTAATGATGACACCCTTTTTTAATCAATTTTTAAAAAGAGGGTTATCGTTAGTGTTGGGTTTGTTCTTACTCATAGGTGCGTTAACTCTTGGGTACAAAGTATATGATGTAATAGCATCCAAAAATGACCATCAGACATTTAAAACATTAGCTGATGCTAATACTGTTCAACGGTTGAAAGATTTACGTTTGGCTCAGGAACAGCATAAGCTTTATGAAAATGTTTACGCTAAGAGCTTCGATGAGTTGTTGACATTTATGAAGAAACCAGTGATTCCTGTTCCTTACAGAAATGGAAACGTAATGGAGAATAAATTTTTCCAGAGTAATCCAGAGGAAATGAAGAGAAGAGATGAGTATATCATTTCTAAATCTCAGTTAGGTGAATTAGAGCTTACTGAAGAGCAGGCCATTAAGAGCAACTATGAGGTAAGAGATACTACATACATCTCCGTGGCGTCTAAATTTTTTAGCGATGAGATGCGTGCGAGAAAAAAGATATCTCCTGTAAAAATAGAAGAACTGCCGTTTAACCCGCACAGTGGGGAAAGGTTCAGGTTTGACTATGAAGAACAAACTTTATCAGAGGATGCTCCAGAAGATAGAGTAGCTGATGTTTACATTAAGATTACAGACCCGACTCCATTCCCAGTAGATCAGGAAGACAGGGTGAAAAAAGATACGTTATCATTCGGGTCATTAGAGGCTCTTAATCTAGATGGTAATTGGAGAGAGTAATTCTGACATGACTATTACAGAAGGAGAAGAGATGATATTAGACATTAGTTCATGTATTCTTTCTGTTGAAGCAGATTATGATGTAGTTCGTTATGCTCTGTTTGATGAATCCTCTTCTGCAGCGATACTATTTAAGTCCTGCAAAAGTCAAAATGAAATTAGGGAAGATGCCTATCTAAAACCTTCTAATGATTTCCATAAAGTATTTATAACACAGTCTTGCGCTGACTACGCTCTATTTCCTTTAAATATTAAGGAGGAAATAAATGCAGAACCTTACTTGAATTCTGATTTTATTCCTTCCATAGATGCTTCATTAACGTATAATGAACAGAACCTTACTTCTGAGGTCAAGTCTATTTTTCCAGGTGCTTTTTTAAGGCATGGAATGTCAAGCTTTATAGAAGGGGTACTGAAAAGAACTAAGTTTTTAAAAGGTGCTAGAATCTATGCTGATGTTAAAGAACAATTAGTACATATAGTAGTGGTGGCCAATGGAAAATTATTGTCATCAGTAACTGAACGGGTAAATGATAGTCAGGATGTTATTTACCATCTATTAGCTAGAATAGAAGCCTATAAATTAAACCAGTTAGAAGATGTAATTTGCTTGAGTGGAAATATTCAGGCTTCGGGTGTGGTTTATACAAGTCTAATGAAGCACATGAAGGATATTCAAATTAATAAAGGGTTTAATTATCAAAAATTAATGAATGACTCTTCTGAGGTTAACAAACAAGAATTCTTTACAGTAATAAATTCATTTCAATGCGGGTAGTATCAGGAATACATAAAGGAAGAAGAATTAAAGTTCCTAAGTACTTTGATTTAAGGCCTACAACAGATTTCGCTAAAGAAGGATTATTCAATGTACTCAATAACACTATCGAAATAGAAGGCTTAGAAGTTTTGGATTGTTTTTTCGGGACAGGGAATATCTCTCTAGAGTTCATCAGTAGGGGAGCTTCAGAAGTAACTAGCGTAGATATTAATAAGGATAGTTATAAATTCCTTTCTGGAATAGCGAGTGAATGGGGTATCGAGAATATAGAAGTGTACAGGTCTGACGTTTTTATACACTTGCGCCAGGATTATAATAAGTATGACCTGATATTCGCAGACCCGCCTTTTGATTTAGAAGAGAGAACGACTATTCCAGACTTAGTGTTCGATAACGAGCTTCTTAAAGAAGATGGTATGCTGATTTTAGAGCATTCTGCAAAAACAGATTTCACAAAACACAAAAACTTCGTAAAGACCAAGAAATTTGGTTCAGTTTTCTTTACCTTTTTTGAATAATGAAAAGAATAGCAGTATTTCCAGGGTCATTTGATCCATTCACCGTTGGACACCAAAACATAGTCTTAAGAGCTGTGCTTATGTTTGATGAGATCATAGTGGCTATAGGGGAGAACTCTCAGAAGAAATATATGTTAAGCCTAGAGAAGAGAAAAGCTATTATAGCTGAGGTTTTTAAAGGGGTTGGACAAGTTAAAGTAGAGTCGTATAGTGGGCTTACGGTTGATTACTGCAGCGCTCAAGAGGCGAAATTCATTCTTAGAGGGTTAAGAAGTTCTAGAGATTTAGATTTCGAGCAGCCCATAGCTCAGATGAATAAAAAGTTAGATGATTCTATAGAAACAGTGTTTTTAGTGAATGCACCAGAGTTCTCTGCAATAAATTCATCTATAGTGCGTGAGATATACCTAAACGGTGGAGACGTCTCTGACTTTTTACCAAACGGAATCAAACTTGAAGAATAAAAAACAGCGTCCTTTTACATTTTTACTGCTAGCATTAGTGAGCAACTTGGTTTATGGAAACACCTATGAAATAGTAGGGAATGCTCCTGGCTCTGAGGGGAAACAGTTAACTGTTCTTTCTTATGAAGAGTACTTTACTTTGTCTATGAAGGTAGAAGAGACTGTTCTTATAGACCCAAATGGCGACTTCAAGATTTCTGTAGAGTCTGATGAAAATGAACTGGTTATACTTAGAATAGGGGCTGTAAATGCTCAATTTTACCTAGGTGATTCTCATTTGTACAACGTTACGTTCGATATCTCTAAAGCTCAGGCTCCTATAAAGTTCACGAATACTAACTGGTGCAGCGTATCTTTTATAGACTTAATTCCAGATGACATTAATGTTCAGATGGAGTCTCTTAATAGAATTCATGCCGAGTTTTATGATGAGAATTACCTGGAGATATATCAGATTCTATCTTCTCCATCTTCTGCCCTTCAGAAGAGCTTAAGTGCTGAAGGAAAGAAAATAGATATGGCTAAAAGAGATGAAAACCAGTATGAGATAGTCATAGAAAAAGACCGTGCGCAGAAGTTAATAGCCTTGTTTGATGAAATGCTCTTAGCAGAACAAATAGACGCGCAAAAGGAAGATTACATTTCTATTTCTGCGAGATATATGATGGCTGAACTCGAGAGCTTGTTGGGTAGAAATGAAAAAGAAATCCGAGAAAAATACTGTCAAGGAAAACTGTATTTAACGAACCTGGAGTTTATTTCATTTTATAAATCTCATTACAGAAATGTATTTGAAGAGATATATCTATCAGATAATAGAAACCAATTCGTAAATCAGTTATACAAACTTCAACTAGATAGTGCTATAATGGAGATTAAACCTTTGTTTCTTGGAGATAAAGTAAAAAGCATAGAGTTTATGTTACTGGCAGGAATAGAAAATGGATTGAATCTCCCGAATATTCCGAGCAGAGATGTAACAGTGGTGTTGGAGCTGATTCTTAGGGATGGAATCGCAGAGAATAAATTTATAGCGGCTAATTTCAGAAGAGAGCTGGTTAAAGGAAAGAAAGGATATGTTCCGGAAAACTTTTTATTGTTGGATATAGATGATCAGCGCCACGAGCTTGAATCATGGAGAGGGCAGTTTGTATATATATCTGCATTTTCCTCATGGAATACCGAGTCCTGTGGCCATCAGGAAAAGGTAAAAGAGTTAGAACGAAAATTCGGAAATCGAATCAAGTTCGTTTCTATATGTATGGATGAGGATTGGTCTAATTTTCAGGAGTTCTTAATTGCACACCGGAGCTATAATTGGCTTTTTCTATTCGGAAACGGAGACAAATTGTTAAAAGAGAAATTAAACGTGGTGACCGTTCCTCAGTATTTCCTACTAAATCCAAATGGGGAAATAATGCTAGACTACACTTTTAGTCCAGAGGAAGGAATCACTGACACGCTAAAAAAAATAGTAAAGAACTAAACCTTCTTTCCGTAAGCTTTAAACACTTCTCTTATAGAAGGGAAAGCCTCATCGAGAAGTTCGTTGGCTTTCTTCATGGTCACCCATTTAGCTTTATCTATATCTTCTTCAGCTTGGGGGATAAGTTTAGGAGAGCCATCTACCCGCATTAAAAACCAATGAGATGGTTTTAAGCTATTAGTTCCTTTTAGGTTGTAGATATGATAAGTGATTGTTATTTTATCTTCTAGGGTTATATCAGTAAGTCCACACTCTTCTTCTACCTCTCTTACAGCACATTCTTTTATCTTCTCTTTTTTTTCTAATTTACCCTTGGGTAAATCCCACATTCCTTTTCTGAAAATCATTAAACATTCATTATTCTCATTGAAGACTAATCCACCTGCAGCAGGAATAATCTCAAATAATGACTTAAAAGTATCCCATAGTTCTCCTGTGTCGTTGTGAATAATAATTAATTTCACAATACTATTATTGCTCTGAAAGCTATCGAAGGCCCTGATAATAGTAGATTTGTCTTTCGAATGAAGAGCTAAAAAGTTCTTCGATTTCTCAAGCTTTTTAGGCCATTCATTTGTTAATAAAACATATCGTTCATTCAGGAAAACTTTATACTTTTGGCGCATGACTGTATGGGATGAATCCGCGTTAAAAGTAGCAGAATTTTTGCTTCAAATTAAAGCTATTAAACTTTCTCCAAAAGAGCCTTTTGAATGGGCCTCTGGGTGGAAGAGTCCTATCTATTGTGATAACAGATTAACGCTGTCTTATCCCACGATAAGAACATATATTCGTCAGCAATTCGTTAAAATTATAGAAGAAACATATGCTAAACCTGATGTTATAGCAGGAGTGGCTACTGGTGGAATAGCTTTAGGGGCTCTAGTAGCTCAGGAGTTAGGGATACCTTTCTGCTATATACGTTCAGAGATGAAAGGTCACGGGATGCAGAACCAAATCGAAGGAGTGTTAAACGAAGGGCAAAATGTAGTAATCATTGAAGACCTTGTAAGTACTGGGATGAGTAGCTTAAAAGCTGTGAAAGCTGTAAGAGATGCTGGAGCCAATGTTAAAGGAATGGTAGCCATCTTTACTTATGGATTTGAAAAAGCAGAAACTGCTTTTGCCGATGCCAATTGTGAGCTCACTACTCTGAGTAATTATGAAAGCCTTGTAGACCAAGCGTTTCAAAGCGGATTTTTAAATGAATCTGAAATAGAAGGAATAAAAGAGTGGAGGGTATCACCATCTACTTGGAACGCTTAAATAAATCAGATGACTCGAATAGAAAGTGAAAAAGGCGACTTAAAAGCTAATCCTAGGGCAGTTTATGAAGACTTAAGCGATCTAAATAACCTTAAGAAATATCTTCCTACCGATAAAATTTCAGATTGGCAGTCAGACGGTCATACGTGTTCTTTCAAAGTCATGGGAACATATGTTATCGGATTGAAGTTCTCTGAGGAATCTACAGAAGAGCATATTAAGTTAGTAGCCACTGATAAGAGTCCTTTTCCTTTTACCATAAATCTTCATGTTAATCCTCAAGATGAAAATAATTCTACAGCACAGATTATTTGTGATGCTGAGCTGAATATGATGTTGAAGATGATGGTGGTTAAACCTCTTAAAAGCCTCTTTGATTATATCATTAAGAAAGCAGACGCATATTACTCGTAGCTTATTTTCGCCTCTGAAAAGCTCGCTGTTTTTACACTTCCGTTATGTGCAAAACTGATAGTGCCGTCTTTTCTCACAGAAAGAGAGCTGACGATTAGGCTTTTTCCTCCCATTTCAATTTTATTCTCCGAATCTCCTCTCCATAAAGTTTTATTGTAGGCCGTTATAATTTCATTGTAGCCTTCTCTAAGCAAAATTAGATACCACTTTTCTAGTTTTTTAGAGATGATTTTTAAAAGAAAATCTGAATCCATCACTTTATTGGTTTCATTTCTGATAGAGGTAGCATGCGAAAAAGAAAATTCGTTTTGGTTAACATTTACTCCCATTCCAATAATCCCAAATTTGATTAAGCCTTTAACTACGGAGTTTTCTATTAATATACCACCTACCTTTTTATCATTCAGAATAATGTCATTAGGCCATTTTATTTTAACATCGGCTTTAGGAGAAACCTCTTCTATAGCCTCTTTGGCGGCTAAAGCTGACACAGCGCTCATGTAAAAACTCTTATCTGTACCTAGAGTCTTAGGCTGAAGAATAAAGCTACAGAGTAGATTCATGTGAGGTTCACTCTGCCAAACGTTTGAACGCTGCCCTCTGCCTTCGGTTTGGTTTTGTGCCATAATTACAGTGCCATCTGGCACATATGACACTTTTATAAGTTTGGCTGCATAATTGTTTGTTGAGTCTACGGTCTGCAGAGTGATTTTATTTTGACCTATAAACAGAGTATTCATGCGCTTAATTGCCTTGATTATTAGGTGACTTTTAGACGTCACATTAGGAGGTAAAAATATTACATTTGTTAGATTATTACTCATTTAAAGCGTAGGAATACATTGACACAAAGTATATCATTATTGGACCTCGTTATTAAGGGGATTCAAGACGTTAAAGGAGAGAACATCTCCATATTAGATTTAAGGGAAACAGATAGTTCAGTAAGCGATTATTTTGTTATATGCACTGGTAGATCGAGTACCAATGCTAAATCCATCGCAGATTCGGTTTCTAAAGAAACAGAATTAGGCCTGGATGATAGGCCTTGGCATGTAGAAGGGAAAAACAATGCTGAATGGATTTTAATGGATTACTCTGAGCTAGTAGTGCACATTTTTACGGAGGAGTCTAGAGATTTTTATGCTTTAGAAGACCTTTGGGCAGATGCTAAAATAGAGAGAATAAAAGAATTAGTATAATAAAACATTATATGTCAGAAAAAGAGAATAAGTCTCCTAAAAAGAGAAAAAATCCATTAGATCCTAAGAAAAAATCAGGATTCAGCTTTTATTGGATTTATGCTGTTATAGCAGTAGTACTTATTGGAATAAATTTAATGGGTCCTAGGTCAGAGGCTAGAAATCTGAGTCAAGTCCCAGGGTTAACCAACCTTATAGATTCCAATATGGTTAAGTCCATTTCTATTCAGGATGGTCGAATAGCACTCATCACATTAACTGAGTCGGCATTTGAGTCTAAAAAAGATGATTTCAAATCTACCGGTTTTTTTAGCTCTGTCTCACCAAAAGGGCCGCATTATACATGTGTCCTTTCTGGTACTGAAGAAACAGTAAAAGAGCTATTAGCAGCAGCCAATGTCAGAGAGTTCGAATTAGAGAATACTCAGACTGATGACTCTATGCAGCAACTGTTTACTTGGTTAATATTCATCGGGGTATTTATAGCTATATGGATAATCATGATGAGAAGACTTGGCGGAAATGGTCCAGGTGGAGGTCAGATTTTCAACATTGGGAAATCCAAGGCTAAATTGTTTGAGAAAGGAAAAGGAACTAACGTTACATTTAATGATGTAGCTGGTTTAGAAGGAGCCAAGGAGGAAATAGAAGAGATTGTAGCCTTTTTAAAACATCCTAAAAAATATACTGAGCTTGGAGCTAAGATTCCAAAAGGAGCACTTTTAGTGGGTCCTCCAGGAACAGGGAAGACGTTATTAGCGAAAGCGGTAGCAGGAGAAGCTCAAGTTCCTTTTTTCTCATTATCAGGGTCTGATTTTGTAGAAATGTTTGTAGGAGTAGGAGCGAGTAGAGTAAGAGATCTATTTAAACAAGCCAAAGAAAAGGCACCATCTATAATATTTATAGATGAAATAGATGCTATAGGAAGAGCCAGAGGAAAGAATGCTGGTATGGGCAGTAATGATGAAAGAGAGAATACATTAAACCAACTCTTGACTGAGATGGACGGTTTTGGAACTAACTCAGGTGTAATTATTTTGGCCGCTACCAATAGAGCAGACGTTTTAGATAGTGCTTTAATGAGAGCTGGTAGATTTGATCGTCAGATATATGTAGATATGCCAGACTTAAACGAAAGAAAAGAAATTTTCGATGTTCATTTAAAGCCTATCAAAGTATCTGCCAATATTAATGTTGATTTCTTGGCTAGGCAAACTCCAGGATTTTCTGGTGCCGATATAGCTAACATCTGTAATGAAGCGGCATTAATAGCTGCCAGAAAAGATAAAAAGCAAGTGACACGTCAGGATTTCTTAGACGCTGTAGATAGAGTGATAGGGGGATTAGAGAAGAAGAATAAAATAATTACTCCAGAAGAGAAAAAAGCGATAGCATTTCATGAAGCCGGTCACGCTACTGTAAGTTGGTTATTGAAATATGCATCACCTTTAGTGAAAGTAACTATAGTTCCTAGGGGACAGAGTTTAGGAGCGGCATGGTATCTGCCAGAGGAGAGGCAGATTACTACTACAGAACAAATGTTAGATGAGATGTGCGCTACTTTAGGAGGTCGGGCAGCTGAAGAGGTCATTTTCGGGAAAATTTCTACTGGTGCATTAAGTGATTTAGAGAAAGTCACCAAGCAAGCATACGCCATGGTTACTGTTTATGGATTGAATGAGAAGATTGGGAATATTAGTTACTATGACTCATCTGGTCAGAATCAGTTCACGAAACCATATAGTGAGGATACTGCCCGTGTTATAGATGAAGAGGTAAGTAAGCTTATAGAAACATCATACCAGAGAGCTATAGAGTTATTGCGTAGCAATAAAGAAAAGCTAACTAAACTGGCTGAAAAATTACTTGAGAAAGAAGTTATTTTCAAAGACGACTTAGAGGAAATTATAGGAGCTAGACCAGAAGGAGCTAGAGTGTCTGAATCTATAAATGATATGCCAGAGGATGAAGACGATATTCCTGCGACTGAAGATGATGCTAGTGAAGAGCCATCTAACGAAGACTCGAAAGAAGAGTCATCTAAAGATTCTCCAGCTGAATAATGGATAAGGAATGGATAAAAGTCTATTCAGATACCTTTGAGCCTAAGGTGGAAATGCTTCGAATTCAATTACAGAATGATGGGATTGCGGCGTTAGTTCTCAATCAGAAGGATTCTGCTCATGTACACATTGGAGAAGTCGAGTTATTTGTGAAACGAGACAATGTGATTAGGGCTAAGCATTTAATAGAGTCGTGGTCATGAATGATGTGATAGTAAGAGCGCTTACGGGCGTAGTTTTTTTGCTAGTGATGATTAGTGGAATTGTATTTAATTCTACATCATGCTTCTGGTTGTTTTTAGTGATTGTAATCATAGGAAACTGGGAGTATTCAAGCCTCCAAGAAAAAGTCTCGGAGTTCAAAAAATCTATAGGGGTAGCTCTCTCTATCTTATTATTCTCTGCATTTAGTTTAGAAGGATTTCAGCTGGCAGATTTAGCCTTAGTAGCAGTGATTATGTTCACTTCTTTCTGCATTCTATCGGTTCTACTTCCCAAAGAAAGGCTTCGTTTAAATGATTGGGCTCATGTGATATTTAGTCAAGTTTATGTTACTATGCCATTTATAATGCTCTATTTACTTGCTTTTATATCAGGGTATTATGAATATAAAGTTGTTTTATCTTTTTTTATTCTTTTGTGGTTAAGTGATACGGGAGCTTACATCTTTGGTAAGTATTTAGGAAGACATAAACTACTGCCTAAAGTTTCTCCTAAAAAAACATGGGAAGGATTAGCGGGAGGAGTCTTCTCAGCGTTAATAGGAGCCTTTTTTCTTTTGAATTTTGGGTTTGAAATCCCGGGGTTATCGTGGTATGTGCTGGCGTTGCTTGTTTCTATATTAGGAGCTATGGGAGATTTGTTTGAATCTCAAATGAAAAGAAATAAAGGTGTTAAAGATTCTGGGAGTTTTATGCCGGGGCATGGAGGCATATTAGACAGATTTGATGGAGTCTTATTGAGTGTTCCTGTTATTTTTGCCGTAGTTAAAATCATGTCATAATGAAATTCCACAGAGAGGGTAAAAGAATTGTTTTAATAGCCTATTTCTTATTATCGATTCCACCGTTACTCAGTTACGCCTTCGCAGCACCTTCATGGTTAACTGTTATCTTAATAGTGTTATCGATCATTATGTTTGGATTGGTCATCCAGTTTTTTAGAGTGCCTACCCGTGCTTTAACTGCTAAGTTGGATCAGGTAATCTGTCCGGCAGACGGAAAAGTGGTTGTGATAGAAGAAACTGAAGAGACAGAATATTTCAAGGATAAAAGAATACAAGTGTCTATTTTCATGTCTCCACTTAATGTACATGTAAATTGGAATCCAATTTCTGGAATAGTACAATACTTTAAATACCACGCGGGATTATTCTTAGTGGCGTGGCATCCTAAATCATCTACTGATAACGAGAGAACTACTTTAGTAATAAAGGACGAGAAAGGAAGAGAGATATTAGTCAGACAAATAGCAGGAGCCGTAGCTAGAAGAATCTGTCATTATGCAGATAAAGGAGATACAGTGCTTCAGGGTAAGGAATTCGGATTCATAAAGTTTGGTTCACGAGTAGATATATTCTTACCTATTGGTACAGATGTAAAGGTGAATATAGATGATAAGGTAAGTGGAATAGAGACTATTCTCGCTGAGTTGAAGTAAAACCAGCATGGCTTGTCTTTCTAACTTCAATCAATCACTCTATGTTTTTTTAAGGTATCCGAAATCATCATGACGAACCTCTTCAGGGTGATTATTTAATGAGCGTGTTTTGGAATATTCGGCTGAATTTATTTTTTTAGTTTTAAGTAAGCCTCTTTAAATAGCTGATTTTATGAATGATAGTAATTCAGTATTCTTTATGGATACCAGAGTTCCAGGACAATAATTGAAATAGGTTAGTCCTGAAGGTTGTCAATCGTATTTAACCCTTCTTCTTATTCTGATTTTTATCCCCTCTGGTTTTAGGCTTTTTATATTTCTCAGCTAGCTTTCTTCTGTAAGAACCACCCATAGGTGTTTTACTGTTTTTTTCACTCCTTTCATGAGTGGAAGCCCCACCAACAGTTCTTTTTACTCTGGTGTTTAGTTCCTTTACTTTAGGTCGCTCTTCTGGAGTTAACTTATGATTGATCTCTACCTCTTCTTCTGGAAATGGAATCTCTTCAATGGTTACTTTCATTAACTCTTCTATGTCATCCTTGTACCTTTTTTCTTTTTCAGTATAAAGTAGAATAGATTTTCCTTCATGCTCTGCTCTTCCAGTTCTTCCTATCCTGTGCATGTAGTTTTCAGGATACTCAGGTGTATCAAAACAGATTACATGAGTGATCTGGTCTAAATCCAACCCTCTAGCCATAACATCCGTGGCTATTAATACTCTGCTTCTACCAGAATCAAAATCCTCGATAGACTTGAACCTGTAATTTTGAGATTTATTAGAATGTACTACTCCAGATTTAATGTAATGCACTTCATCTAGGTTAGAATGAAGTCTGTCTGCTTTGGCTTTACTATCTATAAATATAAGAACCTTGGTATACTCCTTTTTATTTCTAAGTAAATGAGCTAATAAATTAACCTTGGTGTAAAAATTCCATACGGAATAGCATACCTGCTGAATGTTTTCGAGCGGTGTTCCGCTGATGGCAATTGCAATCTTATGCGTCTCCTCAAAGAAATCCGCTATTAACTCCTCTACATCCTCAGTCATAGTGGCAGAGAACATTATGTTTTGTCTTTTTACTGGTAGTAATTCAAAGATGTTTGTAAGCTGAAATCTAAAACCTAAATCGAGCATTACATCCACTTCATCTATCACTAGTTTTTTTATAGCCTTAAGAGAAAGAGAATTATTCAGCGTTAAGTCGTAAAGCCTTCCTGGCGTTCCTACAACTATATCACAGCCCTGCATTACAGATTGTGCTTGAGTATTTATATTGGTTCCTCCATAAACTCCTACTACTCGAAGCGTAATGTACTTGGAGTACTCTTCTATGTTTTCTACCACTTGAGCTACGAGTTCTCTGGTAGGCACAAGGACTAGAACTCTAGGATTGACTTGACTACTAAATTTCAGGTCGTTTAGGATGGGCATCATATAGGCCATCGTCTTTCCAGTTCCCGTTTGAGAAATCCCTATCACATCTTTTCCAGACTTAATTACTGGAAAAGCTTCAGCTTGAATAGGTGTAGGCTTCTCAAATCCTAAGTCTTCTATAGCGTTTAGGAGGTATTTATTGATATTAAGGTCTTGGAACATGGGTATGTGAATCTAAAATTCAAAGGTACAGCGAAATTAAGACTGACCATCAACTTTAGCTTCTCTTATTACGGAGTCCATTTTTTCCATTCGCAGACATTTCTGAAGCCGGTCCAAGCGTTTGGTTTAGAAACATGAAAAGTGTCACATTCAAAGATTCTTATTTTGCTATCATGCCAGCTACCGCCCACAGAAATGGAATCCTCTTCCACGAACTCACTTACATTTCCTCGCAGGTTGTAAAACTCAGAGAGGTAGTCACCGGAAAAGACCCATGCCGTTGGGTTAAGGATAATTTCGGAGGGAATGTCAGCTCTAATTTGAGACAGATAATACTCTTCCCATGGTTTCCAGTCTTTTCGCGTTTGTTTATAATCAGAGCGAGCTATTGAATCTTGCTTTTGCAAAATCCTTTCTCTTTCTGCTAAGGTAGGAAGGCGGTACTCTGGGTAATACTCTAATTTTTCATCTTCTATGATGTACTCTAAAGAGTCGGTGTAATACTTTTCTATCGTAAATAAATCTTCGATTTCTCTTTTGTGCTGATAGATGATTCTTTCGTCACGGACTAGGATGATTTCCATCACACGGTCAGAACGCCATTTGGAATATTTCTTAGCTTGTTCTTTAGAAACTCCTACTACAGGGTGATCGGAATAAGCTGGATGTCTTAGGTATAACCAGTTCATTTCATGATAACAAGAATCTAAATTTAGCCAGACATTTGTGTCAGGCAAAGAGCTTAAATATTCTGATGAATTAGAACCATAGTTATGATTCAACCAGAATAAATATTCCCCCCAGCTTAAATTGGTTAGCTCGGTTTCATCTAACAATAGATTTCCCTCAAATAAAGCTGTCCCCGGAGGACTTTTCTGAATAAGATTCTTACTAGTAAGCCTCTTACTCGAAGAGCACGATACAGCTAAAATCAGTATAAATAGACAAAAGAGTAAGAGTGAGTTTTTCATGAATAGTTTACACCTTAATACAAACAATAAAAGTAAGACACATCTAGAATAGATTCATTATCAATTCTCACTTAGTCTAATAAAGACCCAACGAACATACTTAGCTACAAAAGAGAAATTTATATCTTTGGAAGAAGGAATTGGAAATAGAGAACTTCCGTTGACTAGTTCTGAATTAAGGTGCAAATGAAAAAAAGGAAAATAGTAACTCCTTCTTATTTCTTGAATTAAACTTTAAATGAACAAGCTAGGCTTTCATCTTTGGAGTCATTCAATCTATCCCATAGATACTTTATAAACGTTTATATATGTTTCTGAAGCCGATTGTGATGTGATATTTGACTCTTCAAAAATCCTTTACCATTGGTTACAAATACAGAAGGCACCGAAAAAAAGGTACTTTAATGAATCACTTTATTCAATAATGTCTGCGTTGGGAAAGCAAAGTCTAGTTTTGCTTCTGTAAATCGCTTCAGCACCTCTTTGCTTATGTCGTTCTGAGAGTCTAGCCAATGCGAGTCAGGCTTAACGTAATAGATAAATAGAATCCCTAAAGAGAAATCTCCAAAGTCTTTGAAGCCAGCGGAGCACTCTTCTTCTAAAATAGCTGTGTTATCCGAAACAATTTGACGCAAAACATCAACAGCTTTTTGCATACCTAACGCATCGGTATCATAAGTTAAGCCTAAGTTTAAGACGACTTTTAACGCAGGTTGAGAAGTTACATTTACAACACTATTATCTGTAAACGTGCTGTTTGGAATGGTTACGATACGACCGTCTAAAGTTCGGATTCTTGTACTTCTTAAACCAACCTCCTCTACAACACCATCAAACCCTTCGATTTGTATCCGGTCTTTTAGCTTAAAAGGTTTATCCAGGAAAATCATGACTCCAGCAAAAATATTTTTAACAGAATCTTGGGCAGCTAAAGCTAAAGCCAATCCACCAATCCCAAGCCCTGCAATCATGGCCGTAATATCAAATCCAATATTGTCGAGTCCTATAATGATTCCAAAAGTCCAAATCACACCTTTTACTGCTTTAGATAATACAGGGAGGATATAATTATCTCCACCACCTTCAGTTTTTTCTACTAAAGGAATTACCACTTCTTTAACGAGTGCATCAAATATTTTAGAGGCGATAGAGGTAAGGGTGAGTATTATGGATAAAGAGGCAATTCCTTCGAGGTAGAAAAGCAAACTCGAATTCTCAATATTTAAATAATGTAAAGCAATCCAATAACCAAGTATTAAGATGGAATATTGAATAGGTTTTTCAAGCTTATCGATTAAAACATCATCGAGGTTTGTTTTCGTCTTGGCTGTGAACTTTTTAATGATGTTTGAGGTCAACCAGTATACAATTTTTGTAACGACATAGGTAACGATTATAATCCCTATCGCTATGACCCAATCTTTAATTGAATTTCCAAATAAAATGCGGTCTAAAAAATCCATATCTATAGTTAGTTATTTATATAATTCTTTTTATTAAAAGAAGTTCGTAAAGATAAATGTGATTTTGTAAATAAAAGGGTTTTTTTCATCTAGTTCAAAAGCTTCTGTTTTTTCTTCCATACAGATAGAAAGAAGATCATTAAGCTAAACTTCTAGAGGTTTTGACTCCTTTTTAGTACAGCTCATGATAAGTAATCAGAGGTCTGTAGATTGAATAATTTTCATGTTTATTTTAATTAAAAAGCAACCCTAATTTTAAATTAAACCGGTGGAGGTAGGTGTTTGTTTCTACAGGGTAAGTCAACCATTCCTGTCCATTCCACCACTGGTTATTATAGTCTCCTTCTAAGTCGTAATACCTGTAACCAGCAGACACTATAAGTGCTAGGTTAGAATTAAAACTATTTTTTATACCAAAACTCAACCCAGCCATATTGCCACTTTTAAAATTATCTGCGTAATAATTCTGGACGGTTTCCTCATGTGCAAAGTTAACAGTCCTTCCTACTTGAATAGATACGAAAGGTGAAGTTTTTCCTTTCGAGAATTGATACATTAGATCACCATAGAACGGAGTTAATAATTGCTGTCGAGTAGTTTCTATTCCAGTCCCTAATCCTACATAAAAATTATTCCACTTGTACCCATTAACCATGTTGTACTGAAAGTTAACATCGTTTTGATAAGCTCCGTTTCCTAACAAAAAACCGATGGTACTGCCATGATAAAATCCTTTCTCTTTACTGACGAATACTTTGCTAGAGCCGTCATCTAAAGACTGTACATCTGAGGAGTTTAACTCTTTAGACCTGCCATCAGATAAGACCATAATTAATTTTCCAGCGGGTACATATTCAGAGATGATGCCTTTGAAAATGGAGCCATCTTTTAGGGTGACTACATCTGTTTTTTGAGCGTTGCAATAAGCATTGCAAAGCAGAAGAATAAATAGGGAAATGCTAACTTTCATGTGAATTTAAATTATTGAACTGGAATTAAACTGATCTCAGTAATGTTAGAAATATCGGAGTAGTCATACTGGTAGATGCCTTCTCCAGAAGACATAATAAGATTGTCATTGTATGGAATTACGTCATACGTGTTGATTTCTTGGAAATGGCTAATCATGTTATTTCCTAAGTCATAATCATCGGTTCTGTCAAAAACTTTTAACCCATCTGAACCGTCACATAAGAAAAGCGTATTTCCATCTATTCCTAGCCCATGAGGGTTAGTCATTTGATAAGTAGCTATTTCAGTAGGATTAGTTAAGTCACTGATATCTATTATTACTAATTCGTTAATGTCTCCCTGGCACCTGTTTCCAGTTCTTAACGTTACATAGGCTTTGTTACCAGAAACCACTACAGGGTCACACGAGTTTACATGTGGATAGTCACTAACGAAAGTCGGGTTTTCAGGTGAGTCTAAGTTGTAAATAAGCATACCAGTGGTAGTTCCTATAAATAGATGTCCGTTGGCAGAAAAGAGGGTTTCTCCTTCTCTCCAAATGTTTACAGTAGAAGTTGGAGTAGGGCAGTTTTCATTTAAGGCATAGGTACTTAGAACTCTTTTTTCCAATACCTGCAAGTGGTTTCCTGTAATAGAGAAACGTGCCATAGAGCCTCCAAT
>MDTF01009703.1_pt1 | contig 42018 bp, 41 predicted proteins | sample 811191 | NCBI WGS metagenome assembly MDTF01 (sample SAMN05326649, study PRJNA326480) | marine metagenome | isolation source: seawater | place: Southern Ocean | collected 2011 | reverse complement strand
TATACTCGAGGAAACTCTCGGATGGAGTCGATATACTGAGGGCCCGGCATTACCCTCTCATAGGAATGCCCAAGTCGGTAATTTTTTAGGGTGAGCTCTCGTTTGACGAGTTCTTCTTCAATTATTGGTTTAACGACTTGATCGCAAGTCCCAGGTGGGACAGTCGTCTCAACTAGAACAAGAACGTCATCTCGGCAGCGCCTACCGATAGATTGAATAGCGGCTTTAAAACCGTTTAAATTAACGTCAAAGGCCTTTAACCCACCTTTCTCATATGACTGTTTTTGAACATCTAAGTTAATATCTACAATAACTACGTCAGCATATTGATACGCTACTGGGTCATAGGTCGCTAAAAAATTTCCTTTCGCTTTAGCGTTATTGAAGAACTCAGCTATTTTGGGATCATCTGCAATTAACGGAAACACGCCATCATTGATAGATTTAATTTTCCAATAAGTATTTTCATTTGCAAGGTCAACACCTATAACTGCATATTCCTCGGTTAAGGCATTCGCGCAAACTAATGACATTACCGCACCAACAAATCCCAACCCTTGGACAACAATAACTTTCTTTTTGTTGTTTTTATTAAGAAAACTCTGAATCCTTTCAGAATCATCCAAGTTATCGGGGATCTTATATGTTTTTTGCGTTAACGCATTAATGGAAAATGCCATGTTCATCTCTCAAAAATAAAATGGGGTTTATTGATATATCGGAATTACAGTTGAATATACTTTTCGTATCTATAATGCAAAGCACTTAGAATGAATTAACCCTTAAGCTTAAACAATCCCTTTTGAAAAAACCATTTCAAAGGGAGACGGAGCAAAACAAGCCAGTAATATGTGTTTATATTGTTACTTTTACAACCTCGAACTATTTCTTTAGAGATTATATGAGTGCTATGCCATCCAGAAGTACTCACACCACCGACCCTCATCTTAACTGAAGTAAAATCAATGTGAGAATAGGAAACCCCTTCTTTACAAAATAGTCTAACCATAAGCTCATAGTCAGCTGCGATCAAGTAATCTAGTTCAAATAAGCCATAATGCTCATATATCGAAGATCTCAAAAATATTCCCGGATGGGGCGGATTGAATCCAAACCGCATTTTCCATGGCGCAAAAAATTCAGATGACACTAAACGCTTAATGTTGCCGTTACTAGCTTGGACCACGTTAGACAAAACCGCGTCCACATTAGAGTTGTTCGAAAATTCGAGACCAACTCTACTTAGAACATCATTGTCAAAAAAGACATCATCTGAGTTGAGAAAACAAATTACATCTCCCGAGCTAAGGCCAATGCCTTTGTTCATAGCGTCATATATTCCATTATCTTTTTCAACTACCACATGACTGAAATGCATTCTATATTTATCTAGAATACTCTGCGTGGCGTCCGTTGACCCTCCATCAATTATGATGTGTTCAAAATTCGCATTTTCCTGTGAAATAACAGAAAGAATCGTATCCTCTATTGTTCGACAGGAATTATAGCTAACGGTCACCACGCTAATTTTCATAAAAATATGATAATCCAAGATGTTATTTAATAAGATTTAAGAGCTTGTGCTTCAGCATCAACTATGCGGTATCTACTACTCCCACTCAATCGTAGAAAATAGTAACCAATAATTCCGCCAAATCTACTTGTAACCTGTCCAGTCTCTCGAACCATTTCCACTAACGGTTCTACTGGAGTAAATCGAGTACCACCAACATCTCCCAGATATTACACACCCAGAAAAGTAACCTTTTTATAACTGATCTCACCGAACACTTGAATAAGGCGGTCAACAGCAATCAAGCAGAACAACTTGTCTTTTGTGGCCATCCGCTACAAGTAGCTTATTTCTAAATACCTTTACGTCATAAAGTGCTCGGAAAAATGCATTGTTATAAGAAATTTCGGTCATGGTGCTCTCAGATGTCCAATCTAGAATTGGATTATCATTTGATCCACCAACCCATCCAGCAAAGCTACCGTCAAGGCCATATCTGACAACTCTATGATTTGCGTGATCCGCTATTACGAGATGGTCACCGTCAACAACGGCGATAGAAACTGGTTGATCAAACCCTAAAATACTATCGGAGGCTTCTGGGGGATGGTTTTGTCTCCAGCCAACATGACCCTGACTAGCTTCATTAAAACCTATCCAACCTAGAGGATCAAAGGAAGCTGAAAACTTTTGTATCCTATTATTACGCTCCTCCACTACGTAAATATTGCCTGAATTATCCACTGCAACCATATGAGGTTGATCAAAACCTCCAAGATCGGTCGATTTTATCGCTTCGCCTGACTTCTTTATCTTATCGGTGGTAACTGCAGACTCGCCTAACCATCCTTTAAACGCCTCGTCCTTATCAAAAATAAATACTCTATTCCCAGAGTAGTCAGAAACATAAATATTGTCTTTATCATCTATAAATACGTTTGCAGGACCTTTAAAGTCTAGCTCATCACTCGAACCCGCTGAAAGAAAATGGCTAAAGCTCCCATTGGCATTAAGTACGTATACTTTTTTTTCAAAAAAATCTGCAACGTATAGTTTATTTAGACTAGATATATCCATAGAGTGAGGACCATCTAGCATCCCAATAGGCGGGATCTCGAAGCTATTTTGACCCTGAAATCCAGCATCCTCTCCCCAACTTATCCTATCCTCCCCATTGTATCCAAGCCATCTGTCAAATTTATAGTTTGATGAAAAGGAAATAACTTTATGATCAAAAAGATCAGAGACAAAAATGATATTATCCTTAACAGTGAGTCCATAGGGGCCATCAAAACCAACAATAGCCTCAATTTCTGGATTTGATGAAACGATCACCTTTCTCCATCTTTTATTGGCTTCGATAACTGGAACTTCAATTTGAGCAATATATTTTTTGTAGTTTTGAGATCCAGTGTTACTTTTTGGTACAACCTCAAACCTAATTTTAGATCCTCTATCTCCCGCTAATACCTCATAATTCAAATCGCCACTTGCTAGCAGCTCTCCGGTGTCTCTGAACCATGAATATTGGGAAGATTTCTCAATATCGCCCTCCAGATCATAATATGTGTAGGCGCCTTGCAGAAGATCATTTTTATCAACTGAACCATTATTTAGATCTACAATATTTACATTTGAAGCTATTGGAGAACTGTTATCTGAAATAGCATCAACCATAAAGCTGTTAAGATAAAATTCGATTTCCTCTGCGGAGGATCTCGCGGCATCTGGTGAAACTACACCATAAACTAAAGCCGAACCGTTCAAACCAAAGAGATGCCTCAAAATAAGCAACCCATCTGAAAGCGCATCTATCTCACCGTTTCCATTTACATCAAGTTTATCGGAATAGGCATCTAAATATGCTCTGATTTCTTCAGGATCTGATCTTATTGCATCCGTACCTAGGGCATTTATCGTAAGTGCACTACCAGTCAACCCAAACATATATCGAAGAACAACTAGCCCGTCACTAAGAGCGTCATAATTGTCATTATCATCAACATCAAGACTAAAATCTGCATGGCCGATATTCTGAATGCCTAAAAGAAAGATCGATATCAGAACTGATAATGTTACTCTTCTCATATACTTCAGGATCCCAAGAACTTAAAAAGATAAATCCACTAGCAAGCTATAAATTTAGTTGAACAGCAAGCTGAGGCTAGTATCTTTGCCGTAAGACTGATTTTTTGGCATATAAGCCAACACCACACTTTCCTCGAATGTTTGGCAGGAATTATAACTAACGGTCACTACGCTAATTTTCATATAATTGTCAAAGCTCCGAATATTGTCTAATTAGATTTAAGGCCGCTTTCTCCGGCATTGATCATGTGTGGCCCTCAGCTAGCACATTACTAACAGAGTGCCAACTGTACTTATTAGTTTCCATAACAACTAATCTATTTTGATGTGCAATAATTAATACAGATTTTGTTCGATCATCATTCCACAATTCAACATTACCACTGTTTTCAAGCGCCCAATCAGGGCTTACATAATACAGCAGATTCAACCTTCTGAATTAATTTCGTTCGCCGTTGTGACTGTTATCTATGTGTGAATTAAGGTAGTCATCTGTAAACATCATAGACAAGCCACCATGATATAACTTTGGATCTCGCTCAATATGCTCAATTCCACAAATTTAGGAAACCAAATTTACCACTCTAAGATCTTGGATGGCGTATGTTATGTCTGACAAGATAGTTTCAAATTCTAATAGACGCGCTGAGGTTCGTTTTTCTATCTAAAGCTTTCTCTGTCATAAAAACCATCGCCATCTCTTAGAAAGGCTTTATAGATTTCATCAATATCTACTTGGGCCCACAAATCATCCAGAAAAAATGACAAGTTTTGGTGCCAACTGAGTTCGTCCAATGTGAACTGATAATATTCCGAGAGTCCTTAAGCTTTTTTATAATCTCAGAAACAAAATATTCTTATTTCGACACCGTTTCAGTCTTCATCTTTTGCCTCATTACACTACCCTTTATCTCCATACATCCTTGAAATAACGAATGTACTCTAACAGTACTAAAAAAAACCAAAAAATGTCAGCCTAGAACGATATTACACTTATTACCTAAAACGGACAACGAAGGAATGTTATTACTAGATAGAGTAATAGTCTGAGTTTACAAGTGTTTGGTTTCATCTTTTTCTTGGTATTAGAGCGTTATCTAAATGACTATCCTGGTCAACCTGAAAGATGTAATTTGAGAGCTTCTTGAGACCAACCGGTGAAAGATGGGCACCCCTGATAGCAAAATCGGGACTAGAGCTTGACCGATCAATCACATTACGCCCATCAACAAATTTAATCATTAGGCTATTTGAAAGGTTTTTAATCAATTCGCCATACCTATCAGCACGAGGATCAGGCCTGAAGAATTTAGAATTTGGGATAAAAACAACTGTTAAGGCGCACTTATAAACATTACAGAGATTATTCACTGATTTGATCGCGTTTTCAGTTTCTACAAACTGTTTTTCATCGGATATCAATAGACTATTTATTACTGGTAGCTTAGCATGCCGGATGACAGCAAGAATAATTCTATGGATCAGATTCTTTGGAGATTTGCTTTCATCCTTATTCGTCGTCCCCAAAACCTCTTTTAAAACTTGAGTTCCCGTTGCAATAAAAACTTCTTCATCAAATAACATTAATTTGTCAGAGGAAAAAGGATCAAGCCTGTCATCAACATATGCCTTTTCGATGGCGCTTTTTCTAAATATACCAAAATCGTTTGCGTAAAAAACTAAAAATAGATTACTTGGTTTTAGCTTAGGAACAAAAAGTTCGGCGTAAGTGCGGTAATGTGTCGAGTGAGTGTCACTTACTCCAAGATTCAGGACTACCTCACCATAAATTTCAGACAGCTGAGCGGAAAGCGTATCATCTTCGGACACACATGCCCCATGAACAAAAGAATCACCAATAATGATAGCTTTGGGAGAGAAATCCCAGTTTTCATCTTTATTCCTAAATCCGAATCTATCTGAACGATATCTAATAAGCCCATAACCTTCATTACATAAATAAGTATCAGTGCTAGGGAGACCTGCAAACATTGGAAACTCTATACTTAGACCATCCATAAAAGATGGGTATATGAAAGGAGTAAAACCGTCTTTTAATGCTCTTTTTCGCTGAGGAATATCCTCCTCCAAACGACGTTTATTCTCTATATCACTGGCCTTAGTTATTGAGTCCGAGTCTGTCAGTGGACCCGCCACGTCACTTATAACACGAAAGATATACAAATCCCCTATCACTAAAAGCAAGTATGAGAATAATAAAGAGACCATCAGCAGGGCTAAATTTTTAATCAAGCTCATAATGATCCAGATAATTCGCTTTCAGTGCTTCGTCTTGCTCATCTTTATGAAGTAAGAAGTCTCCTATAGCAAGCACATCTAACTCAGTACCCATGAAACATTTAAATGCATCTGTTGGGGAGCAGACAATTGGTTCACCACGCACATTAAATGAGGTATTTACAACGAGTGGGCAGCCAGTCTTCTCTTTAAACTTTGATATTACAGCGTGGTAACGAGGAGAGCTATCAATATGCACTGTCTGTATTCGTGCTGAATAATCCACATGTGTAATTGCCGGCACAGAAGAACGAGGTACATTCAGTTTATCTATACCAAATAGGGTATTCTCTTCTGCTGTCATTGCACGACGTTTGTCTACTTGTACATCAGCTACTAATAGCATGTAAGGACTATCCATATCATGCTCAAACCACTCATTTACATCTTCGCGAAGTACGCTGGGCGCGAATGGACGGAAGCTTTCTCGATACTTAACTTTAAGATTTAATTGCTTCTGCATTATGGGTGAGCGCGGATCTGCAATTATGCTTCTTGCACCAAGTGCCCTTGGACCAAACTCCATACGCCCTTGCATCCATCCTACTGCTTTTGTATCTGCTAATGCTGCTGCAACCTCATCTACCAATTTGTCACCAGGAATTTTTCTATAGACAGCACCGCAAGCTTTAAGCTCAGATTCAACCTCGTCGCTACTATACTCAGGACCGAGATATGATCCCTTCATTGCATCTCGGTCTAATGATACTAATCTCTCTCTGCTATGGTGTAAGTGCCATGCTGCAAGAGCAGCACCTAGTGCGCCTCCAGCGTCACCAGCAGCAGGCTGCACCCAAATATTATCGAAAATTTTCTCGCGTAAAAGAATGCCGTTTGCAACGCAATTTAATGCCACACCACCAGCTAAGCAGAGGTTTTTTTCACCAGTTTCCTCAGCAATACTTTTTGCAAGCCTAATTACAATGTCTTCAGTCACTTTTTGAACAGACGCAGCTAAGTCCATTTCGCGTTGCGTTAGCTCCGACTCTGATGTGCGAGGCGGGCCTCCAAACAACGCATCAAACTTTTTGTTTGTCATCGTTAGGCCAGTTGCAAAATCGAAGTAGCTCATATCTAATTGGAAGCTACCGTCATCAGCCACCGTGATTAGTTTTTCGCTAATCAAGTCAGCATAACGTGGTTCACCATAAGGTGCCAATCCCATTACTTTATATTCTCCAGAGTTCACTTTAAACCCCGTGTAATAGGTAAAAGCTGAATAAAGAAGTCCTAGCGAGTGAGGGAAGTGAATTTCCTTCACAACTTTTAAGTCACGCCCTTTACCGATAGCGAATGATGTCGTTGTCCACTCTCCAACACCGTCAAGTGTTAACACTGCTGCACTCTCAAAGGGTGACGGATAAAATGCACTAGCAGCATGCGACAAATGATGCTCAGAAAATAACAGACGTTCTTGCCAGAGGACGTTCTCATCAAGCGTTGATTTCAGTTCTTTAATAAGAGCGGATTTCTGAAACAGTTTATCTTTAATCCACACAGGCATGGATTTAGCGAAGCTAGAAAAGCCTTTTGGTGCAAATGCTAGATAAGTCTCCAGCAGCCTTTCAAATTTAATGAAAGGTTTTTCATAGAAAACGACGTTATCAATTTGGCTCCCAGTTATTTTTGCCTCTTTCAAGCAATACTGAATGGCATGACAAGGAAAACTATCATCGCCCTTCTTCCGCGTAAAACGATCTTCTTGAGCCGCAGCAATGATTTCACCATCTTTGAGAAGACATGCTGCGCTGTCATGGTAAAACGCTGAGATACCTAAAATATAGATACGCTTACTCCTAAAAGATTGTGTAGATGAACGGTGCGATAACTGATCCTTGAGCAAGGATTAAGAGCCCGCCTAATATAAGCATCACCATAATAATAGGAGCGAGCCATAACTTTTTTCGCGCGCGAAGAAAGGTCCAAAGTTCTATTAAAAGTGTCATTGTTTCCCCCTATTAGAATTGATTTTTGAATGAGTCAGCTTGGATTGGCTCACTGCGTGTTATATAGTGACTGTGCTGAACTTTAAATTTGAGCCGTAATTCGTCACGTCCTCTTAATCGCATCAGAAAAGCAATGGGTGTGAAAAGTCCAAAGAAGATTAAACCAAGAACGATTGGACTAACAAACATGCCAATTAGAAGACCAAACCTCATCCATAGCTTATTCAGCGGCAGAAGAAAGTCAGCTTTAACGATAGTAACGATAGAAAATATTACTGCGGCCGTGGAAAAGTAGTATCCCCAAGTCAAAGAATCGTTGAGATAAAAATATACCGCGACAAGAGTAAAAACTAGTGTGAAGAAAAATCCGAACTTTTTATTTGAGGGAAGCTCAACTTCTGAGAAATTCATTTTCACGTATTACCTATTTTTATTTTTTAAATTTGAACAATCCCACTCATCAACGATTGCAAGGAAACCTGAATTCCATAATCCCGACACTAAGAAGCGTCGTGATTGTCAATATCATACACATCAATATCAAGACTAATGTCTGCATAGCCAGTGATCTCAATGCCTAAAAGAAGGATCGATATCAGATGTTATTTATTAGGTTTTAAGAGTTTTTGCTTGAGTATTGACTATGCGAGATCTACTCTCCCATTCAGCATAACGGGACTCAACGAATTTATAATTTAGAGCTGCTAATAAAACTGACGCTATAAATACACCAATCAGACTCAGTAAAGTGAGTTCTCCCCATACCCAAAAGGTATAGGATATAATGGGAAAATGAACTAAATATAAGCTATATGAAATACGCCCTAGGTAATTCCAAGTATTAACTATCCACTCTTTGATGACTGAAGATTTTGATCCAACTGCGTTATCAGAGTTTAATATTAAAAATAATAAACTGAATCCTAATATATTTGCAGCTAAACTATTAATCAACCAATCAGCATCGCCCAAAAAAAAGGGGGTAAATTTGACAATAGATGATAGGAAAATCAAAACGTACAATATGGCTTTGAATATAGTCAAGTATTTAAACTGCAAACGAACTCTTAGAGTTAAAAAGTATAGACAATAGCCGGCTAAAAAACTAAAAATTCTGCTATGGCTAAAGAGATAACTCTGCGAGGAATCACCGCTAAATAACAGATTCAAACCTACCAGTAATCCGACAAAAGCGATAAACCAAAAATTACTAAAGCTAAACCCAAAGCCTAAAATAGCGATAATTACATAGAAGTGTATCTCAGCTGAGATAGACCACATGTGTGTAAAGGGGTTGAACATTGCCCCCGCACCAAAATAGTCTTGAGACAGCGCCAAGTAGTAATTTGTACCAGCAACAAGTGTCATTAGTGAACTACGTAAAATTTCAGAACGGTCGGTATCGGGAACAATAAGATATGCAAAAAATATTGTTATAAGCGTGACTGCCAATATTGAAGGAATCAAACGGGAGATGCGCTTTTTTACAAACGTAAAAATCCCTCTTGACCCTTCGGCTTGGGAAATTACAGTTACGGAGCCTGTCATTAAGTAACCAGACAGTATAAAAAACAGATCGACACCGATATAACCAGCTTCTATAAGGCCCGCGTGATAGAAAAATACTAAAAGGAATGAAAAAGCACGTAAAGAATCTATCTGGCTATTTCTCTCCGAGACTAGTGCTCTAGATAATTTCAAGTAAAAATTCCTCACCGAGTTTGTGTGATACTGACATTTTAATATGGTTACCATCAATAAGCATAAATCCTGAGTCATCGAATAAACTACACACTTCCAATTTACAAAATAATGGCATTGGGTTTACCAAATTGAAATTCAATATCCGAGCGTTGTCAGACATTATCAGACGATTGTAAGCGCCCAATAGATAGCTATTCTGACGTTCATAATCACTAAATTTTAACGTGCATAACTTTGTGTTAACTCTCTGACTGCCAGAACATATCCTTGCAACATTATTTTTTAAATGGGGAGTATCAAGCATCAGCACAATTTTACCGTTGATAGGCTGACTATGAAAAATAGCAGCCATTAGGTTAGCTAGATCAATCTGTAACCTATCCGTATCAATTAGACTGCCATAAACAGAATCTTCAAGATGACCAGATGTAATAGAAAATATAATCACGTCTCTTTTTGTGGTCTGGGAAAGCACTGACCGGATATACTGAACTTGAGAATCTTCATGGAAAAGCGATGATCGCCAATTCCCAATCATAAGTTTTGATGTTAAGAATATTAACTTTTTTGATACAGACTGATTAGCATTCATCTCGAGCTTCTCAAGACCAAACACCAACTGCTGCGCGTGCGAATCACCAAGTAGTAAAATATTTCCCTTCGCTTCGTCAAGCTCACATCCCTTGGGTACTTCATCCATCAGAACCTGGTCCCAACATGAAATCGGCTGACGAGACCAGTCAGATAAGATAATATTAGGGAGCATCAGAACTGGACTGATTGGAAGCCATCGATATAGACCCAACGTTGTAACCAAAATGATGATGTAGAGTCCAAACAGAACCTTATGCGGACTAAACGGCCCACTGATTTTTTTTGTTTTGAAGAGGCTAATAATCATTTCCTGTTTTCCCTCAACCAGCCAATTGTTCGCCGCACACCCTCCTCCAGCGAAACCTCATTAAACTGATTTTTTCGGCATGCAGTAAGATCCGAGAGATCATTGTTAGTTGTCATATTCCTAATTCGAAAAGAGGTTAGTGGAAACGAGATGTGGATATAAGATAAACAGTCGCCAAACAGCCCTCCCAGAGCTATGAGGGGATAAGGAACCGTTATTGGTATCGGAATATCGGCTATTGAGCTAATAATTTCACTCCAATCATCCGCATTGATAGCAGGATTGTCCCCAATATACGGAATGGTATTGTTATCTAACTGCTCTTTAGAAACCATCAAAGAAATGATTTGATTTACAGCGTTTTCAACGTAACCATAAGTTTTTCTGCTCGCTTTTAGTCCAATCTTCACGTATCGCCGACGCAATACTAAATCAAAGAAATCTCGATACGGAGCATTAAACTGTGGCCCCCAAATAGAGGTAGGTCTAAAAATTAGATTGCTTGGTAAGGTGGCTTGATACCGCATTACAATTTGCTCACCTTTTACCTTGCTCTGACCATAGACTGTATCAGCCGAAAAATCGTCAGATGTCACTGGAATATGACCCGCACGACATACGAGCATACTGGAAGCAAACAGGACTCGTTCGATTGACGGAACTTCAGAGACCGCGACACACAAGTTTTCTACACCACGAGTATTGACTTCATAATCATCGATACTAATACCCAACAAATCGGTCCTGGCCGCCAAATGAACTACATAATTAGGATTGAGATCAGTCAAAACCCGACACAGAGCGTTTTGATTGTTGAGATCAAGAAAACGGAAATACTTCAGTAGGTCATTATTCCTAGGTTTTTTAATATCTATATTAATTACTCTATAGCCTAACTCCACAAGTCGCTCCTGCAAGTTACTACCTATAAATCCAGAGCCACCGGTCACTACCACTAACTTGCCCATACTCGGTCTATCCTATTAATTTCGCAAAATGAGTGGAACCTAAATAGCTCGAACTGAATTGCTCACTTACTAATCTAGCTCTAACACCAAATTCCTCAAGCATTTTTGTATCTCTAACTAGGGTCTCAATGTTTTTACTGATATCAAGCGCATCTAATTCTGAGAATACGGCGCTGGTATTTGAGAAATACTCCCCTACACCGACCGATTTAGTTATTAATGGGACACAATAACAAAACGCAGCTTCTACAACCGATATTGCAAAGTTTTCGGATTCGGAGCAAAGAATAAACACATCGGTATCATGGTAAGCATCAATTAGGTCATCACCATAAAGCGGCCCGTTGTAGTTAATCTCTACCCCAACCCTATTTTTAGTATAATGTTCGTAATCCCAAAGACATTCTTTGTCAGGACCAACAACTTTAAATCTAACCTTACTCTTTACGTCCAGTGGTAGCATCTCAAGAGCCCTTATGACTAAGTCAATTCTTTTCTTTGGAGTTATACGTCCTATAAAAGATACTGTTATCTTGTCGGTAAGTCTGGCATCATAATGTATAGCCGGTCGTTCGAATCTTGATAAATCGAAGCAGAGCGGAAAAACCACTGACTGCATTTTTGCCCTAGTAGCCAATATTGTATCTTCTAGCTCATCGTTAACGGTAAAGTGTACTTTGTGTGCTTTAGTTAGATGCGATTTAAGAAATAGCTTTATACAAAGTTTTTTGATTGGAGCCGACTTCATATCAATAAGATTTGGAATCAACATACCATGTGGCGTGATCACATACTTTTGTGATAGAAACCTACAGATCAAAGGGCCCAGGATTGCTAAGAGGTTCCATACCCCCCCAAACCAAACAATTTTTTGATCATCAGTTTTCTTAAAATATTCTTTAACAATTTCAATAATCGGGCCTAATGAGATCCCATACTGACTCTTGCCGATGCTTCGACAACGCACCACTTTGTGATTCATAGATAAGAGCTCTGTAGGCAGATCAGCTTGGTTATCTTTGCACGTCAAAACGGTTACTGAATGACCTTCAGCAATTAAGGCTTTATCAATTTCATAATCAGCAACTACAGACCCTCCAAGGTAAAAATGAGGGTAGTACGCGGGGCAAACTCTGATAATATGCATAAAAACCTAGACTTATAAGAATGGTACATACTGACAATGGGACGCTAATATTTTCTAATTCACCCTGAAGTAGAATGAACCAGGCTCTCTAGTCTCGGTCAAGAAAGGGCATGCCGCACTAAGCGCATTATAGTGAGCATGTTTTAAATGGTTTAGTGAAGCAACGACTTGATATCTTGTCGAGTTCGAGATAAGCGCTTCAAACAAGTATTGCTCGTTCCAAAATAACACGTCATCTTTAACCCAGCTATCCAAATAATCCCTTGGGGTGAAAATATCATGAACGTGAATAAACACCCCACTTTTTAATCGAGGGAGAATATTCAAATACTCAAAAAGAACGTCTCCTTGAGGTCTAATCATGTGGCTTGAGTCAATAAACAATACATCTCCCGAATCAAGCTCGCTTTCCCAGGAGAAATCAAAATCTTCCACTTTTTCACGTATCAGCTCTATACCAGGGAATCTCTCTAGCCACGGTTGTTCGTATGGCTCTAGGCATATATGCCTAGAGCGTTTATCGTCGTCCCGCTGATTTGTTACGAGTGCATGCTGCGCTATCTTAGTGGAGTTACCACTACCAATTTCTATTATCTTACTCGGTTTAACAGAACGTATAAATTGATAGAGAAAATCTGAATCACCAGTGCCAAAGGAGTCATTATCGAGATTAAAACAATCAATATTTCCAGATTCTTTTTCAGATTCTACAAAGTTCACAAATTCATTGCCATAGGTTAATGTTTTCAAAAACCGCAATTGCTCATCTTCACTTAGATCTATACCAGGCAGGTCTCTTGGTAACCTCAGTGATTTCGGAAGATTCTTATCATTAAACAGCGGCTCATAATAGTGATCCCTAATAGGCCACACTCCAATCTTTTTTAGGATACTACTCGAAATGGGCAGTCTTGCAGGGCCAAACCGCCTGAACAACAACATTAATGCACCAGGAATTATAATAAGCACTCCCAAAGCGACATCAATTGGAAATTTGAACAAAACAATTAATTTGAAGATCATTTTTTTCATTTTTCTGTCTTTTCCTTTTTTAGTAAAATTGTGGACTTATTTTCGTGATTCACTCAAAAAAACCCTCGAATATATAGTCGGCGAAAATAACATAGCTAGCACTCCATCGTCAGGCCAGAGAATATTATTTTGTATAGCGAGTTCGTTGACGATTCAATCTCCATAGCCCGACCAAAGCAATAAGGACTATAAAGCACGAGGGGCTAAAGTAATTCACTGACCTTATAAAAATCAAAATAGATAAGGATAGAAAAGAGGCTATATAAAATAACTCCCTAGAGTGACCAGAAGATAAACTGCGCAATGACCTAAAAACTCTAATCACAGTAGCAACATATGCAAGGATCAACAAAATACCAAGTATTCCAAATTCGGTCGTTAACTTACTAAATAAGGATCCGCCGTCCAATATGTTCATCGTATTACCATTTATCAGGCCCTTTATCGCAACTTGAAGTTCACCAAGCGGTCCTATAATGCCCATTTGTTGAAATCCGACTCCGAGTGTATAGCTGTCAAAAAACGTTAGATAAGCTCTCTCATAGCCAGAAAGAAACAAAAGGACGGATAAATTTTCACTATCGGCACTTAAAACAGTCCTCTCTAGGAAAAAGGTAAAAAAATCACCAAAATAGATTACAAATGACGCAAGTATACCGATTAAAGAAATAAGCCCCATTACTTGCAAGACTCCATAGCGTTTGACAGAAATAATAATCCCTAAAAGCGCAACCACTATTAAGGTAACATTTTGAAGAAAGATGGCTAAGCTCAAACATAGAAATAGATGTTTATATCGATTCTGGGAAGTGAGCATTTTGTAAAGAAAAAACGGGGCAAACGCAACAGCAAAATGTGAAGGTTCACTAAAAATCAATATCTGCTTCCTACTAACCCAATCAAGGATATGAAAAGGTATGCTAAGAACCGCCAAAAGCGCAAATAACCAATATATAGTATCGACCATCCGGGCGAATTTGGTTTGCTCTAATGCAGAAAAATAGCTTTCAAGCTGGAACGCAGACCATAAGATCATCGTTAACAACATAAATGACGAGGTGAACCTAGATAGTGCGACGGAACCAATATAATTATCGACGCCCCCAACTAAGGCCACCAACAAAAAATGGATCAAAATTATAAATAAAATACACAAACAGATCTGGAACTCGTATTTTGTAAAAGGCATCCAATCTCTAGTTATAAGCGCTATAAGCGCTAATGGTATTATTGAGAGCAGCACACCTGCAGCATGGCTGCCTGCCAAACCAATGTTTGACAGCAATCCTGGGAGCGATAGGAAACACAAAAACACCAAAAGTATATATGGATACGGAATCGCCTTGCGTTTATAGACCTTAATTATCGTCTCCCATGTACAGTTAAACCAATCATCTTAATGTGTTACAGTTTTTTGCAGAGAACAGCGTTATTGAGGTAAAAACGCTTATTATCAGGGAGTACTTTACTCAAAGTTAACCCAATGATAATAAACGGACTTACAAAAAAGGGTGTCAGTGCAACTCTTGCATACCGGTTCTCAGGTAGTACGCACTGAGAGATATAAGCAGCGAGCATTTGAAAAATTGTAGCAATATAAGTCGTCGTTTTTATGGAATTTATTATTGTATACCCATGTTTTCCTAAAATATTATGGATTCCAAAAGAGCTATAACGAGCAAAGTCATAGGGTATCTCATGCTCATCCCAACAAAAAGGAAGTGTAATAAGAAGCGTGCCATTCTTTTTTGTGACCCTATTAATCTCTGATAGTAATTCATCAAGGTTAAAAACGTGCTCAAAAACTTCACTAGAAAACACATGATCAAAGTGCTCATTCTCAAAGGGAATAGTAGTGCCGTCGTAAAATACATCGATATCTGAACTGGAATGGTCGTGGCCACTTGTCTCTATGTCTAAACCCAGATATTCTTCCACGAAAAATAATTGTTTATAAGGCTTACCTCCGCAGCCGACATCTAATAATCGTCCACCTGAAATTGTTTTTGCCAGTGTTCGAATACTTCTTAGGAGGCCTCGCCTGGAAATATAAAATGGATTTATAAATACTCCCAATAAGGATTCACCAAAAATAACCTTACGATAGATATTCTTTAAATCAAAAACCATGATGATACGTCTCATTTTTTATAATTTTTATAACTAATTACTGTTGGTCGCCACAGATATTAGGCTATTTTATGACACCAAAAAAAAGTTTCTTACGCATTGTTCGATTGAACCCGAGCATTATGACTGACAGAAAATATTGTAACCAAATGACTGATGGTTTGGTCACCTCATGCAGTAACTTTGCGTTTCTTGCTTCGCTCAAAGCGTCAAATGAGCCAAAACTAATACCCCCAATAGCCATATTCGCAAATAACTGATCTACAAATTTAACCTTAAGGTTCTCCTTTGGCCGAAGTAACAACTCATAGTCACCACAAATTTTATAGTGAATGTCATAGTCACCGTAACAATCATACAACCGACGGTTGTGTAACGAAGAAACGTGCGCCAGATTCATGTGCCGTTTAAATATGCCCCAATCATAAGGTTCGCCGAACTCTCTTAATTCATCTCCAGCATGATTGACCAACATGATGCGACCAGAAATAAAGTCGTAATTTCCGTCGATAGCAATTTGTCGCTTATACCCTTCAATACATCCAGTCCTCAACTGATCATCAGATCCGACAAACATAAGCCAATTTCCCTTAGCTAGATTGATACCTTTATTCCAAGCATCATATATCCCTTCATCCGGTTCGGAAACTAGATGGTCTAGGTCTTTCTCAAAATCACTTAGAATCTCAAGGGTTTTATCGGTCGACTGACCATCGATAACAATTAACTCAACAGTCGAACATTTTTGACTAATAATTGAGCACAGGCAGTTAGCCAATGTCTTGTCAGAATTATAAGTGGCTACTATGATAGATATGTTTATAAACATGCTCGATATACCCCGATCAGCTATAGCGTATCAGTTAACATATTATTTACTATGATCTCAATTTCGACCTTAGCTACCCAAGACAACCTCGCCATCGCCAACGATGGATCGGCATTGCTGATTTTCAAATCTAAAGGTCGATAAAATTGCTCGGATTGCACCACATGTTTCTTCCAATCAAGCCCACAAGAAGAGAATGCAACCTCAACAAAGTTTTTCAATGAATGCGTCTTTCCTGTGGCAATGACAAAATCTTCCGGGACATCCTGCTGGAGCATTAACCACATTGCTTCTATGTATTCGGGCGCCCAACCCCAATCCCGCTGAATATCAAGTCGCCCTAAAGTTAAAATTTCGGATGAGCCGTTAGCAATATTGTTAGCAGCGGCTATTACCTTCTGGGTAACAAACGTTCGCGGCCGCAAAGGAGACTCGTGATTAAATAGAATCCCAGTACAGGCAAAAAGATCATAAGATTTACGATAGTTATCCACCAACCAAAAAGCTGAAACTTTGGCAACCCCGTAGGGACTAGTAGGTGAAAATGGTGTCTTTTCAGTCGCTGGTATTCCAAATGTATCTCCAAAGCACTCGCTGGAACCAGCCTGATAGAAGCGGGGTTTCTTTTCAGATAATCTACAACTTTCAAGTAAGTTCAAAGTGGCCATGGAAATGCTTTCCATAGTCTCCCTGGGCTTATCGAATGATAGACCGACAGAAGACTGTCCAGCCAAGTAATAGACCTCATCCGCACAACAAATATTTAGTGTATCGCGGACACTTGTAATGTCCTCTGGCATCATTAAAAGTACTGTAACAAGCTGAGCAATTCCAAGTTTTTCCAAATTGTTGGAAGATGGTTCTATGACACTTCTTGACGTGCCAAATACAACATAACCTTTGTCTAAAAGAAACCTGGCAAGATAACTTCCATCCTGACCATGGATCCCACAAATTAATGCTACTTTAGATTTTCCCATTACTATTTCCGCTAAATGCAATTAGTGTATATGTCTATAGTCTTCTCAGCACATAGATCCCAAGTAAACAAATCACAATTTTTATGACCTAATTTACGTAAGGTACTGGTTTCGGAATCTGAATAAACACAATTTTGAATTACACTCACAATTTCATCCAAATCATTAGGGTCAAAATATTTAGCTGCCTCACCTCCCACTTCTGGTAAAGAGCTAGTATTGCTGCACAGAACAGGGCAGCCAAAAGACATGGCTTCAAGAATCGGTAATCCAAAACCTTCATACTTCGACGGAAAGACAAAGGCACGAGCAGAAGAATATAGTGCGCATAACGTATCGTCACTACCGCTTATATGCTTCACTTGGTCAGGATCAAAACCTTCTAAAGTTATTAGATTTTTTTCGACCTGGGTGAAATCACCACCACCAAAACAGACAATATTAAAATCCCTTTTGAGGTTATTTGATAATGCAACGGCGGAAATAAAATTCTTGAAATTTTTGTAACCACCTCGTTGACCTACAAATAACAAAAATGGTTTTTGGCCTAAGTGCGGAACCACAGCATGGATAGGCGAATACGTCAGTAAGTCCGATGCCAAGTGCACAACCGAAGTTTTGCTTTCTGAAATGTTGTGGATATCAATGAGATCTCTCTGTGTACTTTTCGATATACAGATAATACGATCAGCCCGCTCTATAGCCGCTTGCTTTATCTCCGCAGTATGGTCATATGGCGGAAAAGATGAGGCAAAAAGCTCATGAATCATATCATAAACCGTAACCACTAACGGGACATCAGCTGTCAAAAACCTGTTTGATTTATAATATGTCTGATGCAAGATATTAGGCTTAAATTCCGGAATAAATTTCCCTAGTTTATAACTGCTATACAAATCAATCGCAGATGCCGTTTTTGGCGGGAATTTTTTAAAATATCGCCCTGTCTTAAGTTCACTCTGCATATCAGATAAATAATGGTTCCTATGCAAAGGCGCATGGATGTGAGGGACCATATTGGCTCTTGAAAGCGATTCAGCTAATCGTGAGAAGTATCTAGATATACCTCCATATGACTGCATCACAAATGCCTGATGATCAAAGGCTACACGTATTGTCATTGACTAAAATCCTATTTAAGGTTTCAGGAAAAGTTTCAGAGGCTTCTTTAATGCTCAGATCTAGTAATGCACTCTATTAATTCACACTAGTATCATTATTTTTTTTCTTAAGAAATTCAGCTAATTTAATAGATAGAGCCACTATAGTTAGCGTTGGGTTTGCAAATCCGAAGGTAGGGAATACTGAACTGCCTGTTATATATAAATTATTTAAACTATGAACTTTGCAATTTTGATCAACAACTGAATAAGAGGGGCATGCACCCATTTTCGTTGTTCCCATATGATGTCCATAATGACCATCAGTGTTAATATAACGAGTCCAGTCTTTAGATTCATCATTAATCCAATCATGCAACTCTAGCTCAACACCCTCTTCCTGTTCAAAATGAAGTTTTGCAAGATTAGCTATTTCCACGAAGCTATAACGATCTTTTTTAGTTAACTGCCAATTTAGGGCAACCCTTTTCATGCCTAAAGCATCTAAGTCATTTAGCAAGCTAACGCAGCTATCCGGATTTGGAGAAGTTTCAGCCATCAACCTGACCTCGAACCGGTTGATTTCATTCCTTACGGTCATTGAATTCCCGCGAATACGATGGCGAACATGGGGAAGCAAAGACGCAATACCCGGGAGTACTAAAACCGTATTTACTAAAAATTTCAGCCCAAAATCTTTATTTTTGAACAACTGTAATAGTAGCCTCGCCCGAGTTACCGGACTACTTTCAATAGGGATGGGCCAAATACTGACTATGCCATTTAGAAGGCCACCTTTTTCTCGCGCCTTTATTTTAACACCTAATCCTGGTTTTATTTCTTTAGTCCCATTAACGTATTTTATTGCATGTTTAGCATAAACTTTTTTCGCGTTCCTTCCTTTTAGATAACCCACACAAGCGTTTGGGTGTTCGGCAAAATTTTTACCGATGAACCTAATTTCCGTAGGTATGTCTAACCTTTTACTTTTACCAAAATTTAATAAGAGTCTAGCGTTTTCAATCCCGCCGCATGAAAGTACAAAGTCTGATGCTTTAACTCTACAAGTTTTCCCCCCTAAGGCCTTTATTATAGCAACGGTTATAGTCCCTTTTTGTAGAGTTGTCTCGAAATCGACCAAATTGGCATTAAGAATAACAGAAACATTCTCACTCGATGATAAACGATCTGAAAAACGTTCACCGAATCTAAACGGGAAGTCACAAAATTGCCACGCCTTCCACTCAAATAGGCCGCTTTTACCGTCATCTAAAGGTAAATTAATTTTTTGCCGAAGGTCTTCACCAAAGGCATAACTACCGATGCCCATTAATTGTTGAGCCTTTAGTATGTATCGCTCTAAACTCTCATACTGAAATGGCCACAATTCTTCTCTTACCGATGTCTTTATAAAATCTACAGGATCCAAAGGAATACAGTTACCACCCCAGAGATTACTCGTCCCGCCTAAAAACCGACCACGCTGGACACTTAAGTCTTTGTAAGGTATTCCGTTATTTTTAGCTTTATTAAGCTTCTGATTTTTACGTCTAATCGTTGAGCCACCACTTTCAATTAAACAGACCTTGAGATTGAAGTCACCTAACTCAAGCGCAAGACTTATCCCAGCTGGACCACCACCAATAATACAAACATCGTATTCGCAATCAATATCAATGTCTTCTTTCTCAAGATCAATAATCATATTACCAAAACCTCAACTATCTCAAGGTAGCGTTATGTAATTTAAGCATAACCAGACAGCGTCTTAAATGCAGTAGAGCTCAATGCTCGACTGAATTCCGTCAGTTATGAACTTCCTAAGGCAAAATTATGCACCCACCTTAGAGCATAAATCTAAAGCTTACTTTTCGCACATAAAAAGAGACCTTTTGTGGTCAGTCAAATGTGTCGCATGCTCACCAATTTTTGTTATCGAGGAAAATCCAAACTCTTCAAGGAACTTTGTGATTCCCATAGAAGAGTCTTCACCCATAAACGATAGGCCATCAGTCCAATAAAAACCCTTTTCCTCATACTCGCCCGTTTCAAAAAAGAATCGCTTACGGCACTTGCCAATTAATTTTTTAAGTACGATATCCGCGTCATCCTTACCGAAAAAATAAACCATATGGTGATAAACGCTTAAAATTGAGATCACATCATATTCTGGTAAAGAATCCACCGTACTCAAATCTAAAGGAAAATTCAGAAAAGAAGCATTTTTAACACCATTTAAATTTGCAACATTGGAGGCGTAAACACATGAAACTGGGTTAGCTTCAATACCGCAGCTTAAAAAACCTTTCTCGCTCATCTTAAAGACAAAATATCCAAGCTGAGAACCTACGTCCAAATACGAGCCAGGTATCCCTGGCATATTATCCTGTATAACGTCTACTCGATCATCAGAGGATCGCTTTTCTAAATCAGACCGAAACAAGCGCAAATTTTTCACGTTATACGTAGGTTGGTAAAGCTCCGTTTTATTCCCAATACGTATGTAATTTACAATAATTGAACTGATTAGATTTGTTATCTTCATTTTGCATTCCTAGGTTAGTCGAAAATTTCATTTATAATGATTCTGTTATCAAATTGCGAATCTGAAAGAATATACGCCACTGTTCTGACAAAGAATAGGTTGCAAATTAACTCAAATTTTTCCTTATTAACTGCATATGCCGGCAATCTCTCATAAAACCAGTCTAAACTATCATGTACTATCGAAAAGCTACCAATCTGAGAGGCTAATTCAAGAGATCGCTTGTAGCTGCGGTGACCAGAAGACGTGATTTCGTTGTCAATGAAAGCCGTAAAAAAATCAAATTCGGGAAACGACTCTTCCAACCTATCAATATCAAAATAACTTACAAAACCAGAATCATTAATTGCAAGGTTTCTAGTAGTTAAATCTCCATGGATTGTTCCAATGGCAAAAAATTCTGATCGGCCTTCATGATCGAAGTTCAATTTAGGACAAATACTATCGAATTTGGCTCGCAATAAAGCTGGCACCTGACTTCTATAGTATCCACTCAAATATGCAGCATGATCCTCAGCGAGACGAAGACTATGTGTTTGCTGGTAAAGTAGAAATAGACCCTCGAAGATAAATCTAGGAGTTAGAGTTGAAACGGCCAGATTGTTCTCTAACAATCCCTCACACGATACAACGACACTCCCGATTTTTTTTTGTGCTATCGGGGCTGGAAATAGAGAGCTATCCAAAGAACAAAGTTTTTGCAAATTGCCATAATTTTTTATATTTAAAGAGGCACTAGCGGGCCCGCTAATCCGCAATACAAGCTTATCTATACTGGACAGGAGAATAAGCGTGTCCTTGTATGACCAAAACACTGAAGAAACTCGAACAGCTAAACTCTGAGACAAGGCCACTCGCAATGCACCGAAAATAAAAATGCAGTAACAATAGCTGAGGCCGGCATACCTACCACCTTCAAAATTACTAGCAATGAAAGCCTTTACTCCCGGAAAACTACATATTTTACCCCCTAAATACCTAGCAAATAACGTCGGCAGCGGTATTCGGATGGTATAAAAACCGATTGCTATTTTCTTAATGCCTATTATTTCTTTAAGATGCACTTCGCTCTTTTCTCCGAGAGGATGGCTAACCACTAAAAGTCAACATGACTTATCAAACATCAGGAATAAAAAAAATTAACACTTTACATCAGCAAGAGGCTAAAAGTGGATGTTAATTCAGAATAAGAAACTTGATCAATGACGAGATTTAAAATAAGTAAATTTTCGAGATAACCAAAGGAACCTCCAATCCCAAGCAATGGGTGATTTACGTTTTTTTACCATATATTTCTTCAACCGCGTGCTCAAAATAGCCTCTAGCTTAACTGAATCACCTAAACCAAGTGAGTCCACCACGTCTTCTATGACTGATGCTGGCGGCTTTTGCTCTGACTGATAAGAAATCTCGATCATAATTCTGTAGCCATCCTTCAAAAACCCTCCTTTATGATACACCCAACCGCTATCGACTAATGCTGTTGTGCCCGGAGGCCCCTTCAAGTTTTGGACATTATCATTAGTAACATACTGCCTCATCAGATCATCCGAAACTCTATCTCGATCATATATATGGACATCCGATGGCTTGTAATAGACAGGAATCTCCGAATACCGTGGAATTGCAGTTAGCCCAATGGCCGAATACATTCCCCGATCTTCATTTATCTCAGTTATGGCAGTAAATATGTTTACGCCTTTATGGTTAAACCAATCTCGATGCCAACGCTGAGATCCAACGGGATTTTCTTCGGATGATCTATTTAATAAAATCGATATCGTCGTTAACTTAGGTACAAATCGAAGGTAACCGCACGCCATGCAGATATTTTTATCATCAAGCGCAAAACGGAGAATTTCGAGTTTGGTATCCTCGTCGAGTAACTTTACGATATCAGTCGAAAACGACGCTGAAGATGAATCAGAAGCAGGCTCTCCTTCCATTTTTTTGATTGCCGTTTCAATCACTTGGTCCGGAATATGGGCAGAGAGCCATTCAGCAAAGTCCGTAAAATGATCATCTCCGTGTATAATTTGTAGTCCATTTTTCATTAGGACGGGATTACGAGTGCCGTTGACAAAAAATACATACCAAAATGTCGCTTTTAACCCGGAGCTCAATCGCCAACAAATATTTAGCAACCAATTTCCAGCCAATGAAATATGGCGCCAAATACGGTTATTCTTTATCTTGATTTCGATATTATGCATAATTTTCCCTTAATAAAAAAAATGATCTGATTAGGGCCTCACAGCTAAGGCACTACTTACCTTGAAGTTATGTACTACAAAAAACGGGCGATACAATTTAAGCAGGCCTGAATAAAATCATTCGAACAGTATCAAAGTCGTTACCTGCTGTGCAATACTGTTTTGCCAAGACACTTTCTTTAACAAAACCAAGTTTTAGATGAAAGCGTACCGACTTTAAGTTGGCCTGAATGACTTCGCCTATTATTGAGTCAACGGCGGTATTAGTGAAAATATGTTCAATTACACTCTTGCCAAGTTTCAATCCAATCCCTCGTTCGGAGTTCTCATCTTTATAGAAACCCCACTCGACCGCCCGACTACCTGGCTTCAATTCATATTGCGCAAAACCCACAATATTTCGATTCATCAAATAGACTAATAGTTCGCAATCAGCATTAAACTGCTTTTTTTCAAACCAATCTTTATGCTCTTTAATCAAAATAATTTCTGAGTTTTTCATATACCTTCGTGTATTGTATTGATTCCTCATCTTCAACACCGCAGCCAGGTCTCCTCCTACCATAGGTCTTAAAACGTACTGGTCGGTCTCTTTAGCATCGTCCAATATATTATTCATAACACTTCATTAATCACTAACTCTGCACCAAAACCGTCAGTTGCAGAAGAAGACCGTAAGCTCAGGTCAACTAAATCGTCAGGCATCACAAGATTATTAATCATATCTGTCAATTTTAACGCCAGTGTAACAGTGCTACTTATAGTTTTAGCACTACCAGTTTCAGCGAGCTTTTGAATTATATCTAGCTGATTATCTGCGGTTGCAATTACAATGGAAGGGACCCCCAGGCAGCACCTCTCCCAACTACTACTGCCGCCCGCTCCAATTGCTAGGTCGCTCTCACACAGTAACTCACCCATGTTAGAGACATTCGTACTCACTGCGACGTCAAATCTACTATCTTGAGCGTAACTGACAACATCACATAGATGAGGAGCATTACTGCCCATCACCACATTAACTTTGATCATACTACTCAAATTTGAATTATTTAAACCATCTAAGACCGCACATGTGCTGTTTAAACGATCTATACCGCCCATGGAAACAAGAATGCACTTTAGGACTGGCATTTTCCTTCTCGCTATACTGGCGAGCCTTTGCTCCCGAAATTCCGGTCTGAGCAAGGCATACTTTGAGCCAGCTAGTACCACACATTTTTTTGGTACCAGATATTCGTAAAGGGATGATTTTTGGCCAAGAGTTTGGTCAACTAGAAAATCACACGTATGTCCCCTATTAGCTAAATCATCTATTACCAATAATTTTTCAGTAAACTTTGATAGTTTGTTTTCCCACACTAAATCAAGACCATAGTGATCAACTACTAAAAGCTTTATCTTAAACGAGGAAAGCACCGCTATTGAATCGGTAATTTCTTCCTCTAAAGAGACACCTAACCAAGAAACATAATCCTTGGAATCGACTATTACAGGGGTGACTGCTGATGAGTAAGGTAATACCTTAACCTCAAAGTTATTATGTCGTATTTGTAAAATCGAGTTTCCGGGCAGATCCCTGCATATAAACACAACATGAGCACCTCGTATCCTGAAGACATCTGCCAATGTTAAACAGCGCGCAACATGTCCTACTCCAATAGTGGTGGACGAGTCTACTCGAAAAGCAATTATTGGCATCATATTGGTTTAGTCTAGGTTAAATATCTTTAACGTATTCAGTGAAAATGAGTTTTAGCTTACCTTCGAATAGGTCCAATGACTTGCCTATTTAACCAGGGCAAAGGGTTATAAATCTGGCATGCGACAATTAAAAGAAACATATTAACAAATCCTGTACCAGCATTTGCCCAACCGGCCCCAACCATCCCGTTTTCACCAATAAGAAAATAGGCCGCTACCACACTCACACAGAACGTGACACAGCTAATGTAAGCTGAAATATGATTTTTTTCTACAGTCAAGAGGAGGCCCAAAAACAAGCCACCGATATTTGAAAACGCAAATCCTACACTAACCCAAAAGACCACTTGAACTGCTTCTTTATATCGGACGTTAATCATAGTGTCCATAATAAATGGTAGCAGTATTGACAAACCATAAACTGCTATTACCGCTAAAGCTGCGAAACCATAAATGCCGCGAGCTAAAAATATCCTTTCAGTTATATCTTTAGATGCTCCATATTGGGCGATGAAAGGATGAGCAGCTCTTGCTAACGAATTCAAGAATATATCTACGGTTTGACTTAACATTACACCAACAGCGTAAACACCCATAATTTCTAACCCAGCCATTGAAGTTAGAAATATTCGATCAGTCATCGCTAACGCCCAACCTCCAATTGCACTCGGAATCAGAACAGAACCTAATTTAACTATTACAGGGCCTTGACTAGTAAATTTTAAAGCTGGGATCTGGAACCGACTAACCCGTTGTGCAATAAAAATAGCTATCAACGACATAATCAAACCAGTGGCCAGTAAAGACCAGATTCTGCCCTGCCAAGATAATTCAAAATAAACAACTAAGAGAATGGCCAAGCCTGCATTCATCAGCGCTGTTAATCCCATAAAGAAACCATACTGAAAAGGCTTCCTTTGAAGAAGCAATACCTCCGTCGTAAGACTGGTAATCATCCCTAATCCAGAAAGGATAATAGCCAAATGAAACCACCCGAGTGTTACCTTTAGAGCAGACTCAATAAAACCCGATAAAAAAACTGACAGACCCAACAAGAGCAATGTATTGATGAGAATAATTTTATAACTGTCTGTGAAGAAATCCGCTCGGGCAGGTATATCTAACTTAAAGAACCGTTGAAATAAAACAGAATTACTGCATAAACCAACCAATGGCATAAAAAATGCTGTCACCAGCGCCATAACCGAGATGACTCCATAACCAAATGGATCAATATAAGCCGTCAAGATAGGTAGCAATAAGAACGGTATCGCACGATTCAATATCGAAAAAATCAAAAAAATGCTACTACTCTTTAGAACTGAGCCTGCACTGTTAGAGCTTATTTTATCACTCACTTAATAGACCCAAAAAGGACATTCATAGGCTTTACATCGTTACCATTTCGTCTGAAATGCGCTTGACACATTCAGCGACAATCTCTGGGGCCATCCCATTTATCACCTCAGGGTCCTTTACTATCTCGTTAACGCCGACTGCACATAACTCGGCCACGGTCCGCACCCACCATTTCGGTGAAAAATAACTTCCTTCTCCATAGTACAGGCTATAGTAATACTTGCAGAGATCACTTTGATTAGTGAACTGCAAATCATTAATCGGACTCAATAAAAGACTTGAGTAATTCTGAATATTTGACCACTCATTAAATATCTCAAAATTTATCCAATTTCCGGAGCGGGCTGCGATACATTTAAATCCTAGTAACCCTCATTCTAGAAGGGCATTACTATGATGAGACACTAACACTGTACTAATATCTATCGAGTTTAATAAATCAATGTTCTTAACTGGATAATCAATGAAATCAATGTTTTCATACCCCTTATAGCGTTCTACCACCTCCGCGAACAGTTTTCTATCCCAAGCTACAACCTGACTAGTATAACCCTCGGTATAAATTTCAGGATGCGCTTTCACACAAACTTTAAAAGCTCGAAGTTCATGTAAAGTAAATTCAAGCCACTCCTTTATATTATTAAACGCGCCATCAAATCCATAGCAACTCTGTGCATCAGTAAAGGAATGACTATAAATAACAAAATCATATTTCTTACTAGAACGAAGTTTGTCGAACTCTATCAGCATATATGGAATTTTGCTGGTGTCCCTAGTCACACTTTCAAGCTGTTTTTTACCTTTCGAGATTTCCTTCTCAGAAAGCTCCTCATGTGGCACCTGCAAAGCGTCTTCATAACTACCAAAAGAGGTAGGCTCTCGCCTCACTAGACCAAACGGGTATTCATTGTGATAAATGGGCACACCACTCCGTGAAAAAATATCGTAAAAAATTCCATTATGATAAAACGGGTTATCTAAATAAGCTGCCTCGATATCAGGCAATTTCAGCTTTATCCCTTGAGAATAAAGAGCACATTTAGCCAAAGCCTTAACGTACTCTACTGATAAAGCAAACCGACTAACATATGAATCATAGCTCCTGTAAGCTGTCGCAACTGCATATCGACCAATACACAGTGAATCAAACTTTAGGCTACTCATCATTTTCGGTTGAACTAGCGAAACCCACAACCCTTTTAAAAGAAGTAAAAGAATACTGGGAGACAGGGTTTTAACAAGTACCTTTTTACTGAAATAATCATCTTTACAAACTAACGTTAACTCACCATTTTTTGTTGCATGGCTATGAACTGACTTAATAATAATTTCGTTTATCACGTGGTCGCTGAGTTTAGAGGTAGAAAATAAAGTACGCATAAAATTAAATACCTTTCTCGAAAGTGCAAAAATCCTTCACAGGATTCAGTAAACTATTTGGAATGCAATCGCTAAAGAAATCACGAATATTTAGCTCATTAGAGTTAACTGATTGAACATTTTCTCCAATCTTGTGATGACGCAACCATTCACGACCTATTGAATCAATATTTAACCATTTAAAAAAATCATCACTATTAAAATTTCTATTTTCCAAATAATAAGAGTACAACTCGACGGCATTTGCCCGAGTTATTCGCTTATGTCTAATTTCTCGTGAGAGTAAATCACGAACTTTCATATAGCCAAATTTTTTGAGCCGAAGCTGATCGTGAATATTAAAAAAAACTGAAGACCCAGATCGATAGAGCCCATCAAAAGAATTTTTCTCATGCTGGCCCAGAGCTCCATACTTTTGCATGTCTGAGTCTTGCCGCCACTGATCCCAATGCAAATAATTTGATAGGTAATCCCACTCAATGGAATATAAATCCTCAGGTTGCACTAGATATAAACCTAAGTCTTCTTCAGAAATATCCAAGCCCGTATTAAAAAAGTCACTATATGACGATTGAGGTAGGTCGTGCTCAAAATGAGACCATAATGTATTCTTAACATCCAGAAGTGGTGAGAACTTCCCCACTGTCTGCATTGGCTGGAACTCGCCTGTAACAATATGCTTTATACCTGTTTGATTCGCTATTTTGACGCAAGATGCAAATTTCAGTAACTTATACGGTAAATATATATCTTCGACAGTCCTCAAGCTGAACTTGATCAATTTCTTATAGATCCCAATATGGGGATTTACTGTCCTGCACTCGACATCAAATTCAGTAATCAACCTATGGAGATTAGTCCATGCAATATTTGATGAGAAATAGTTATTCACATAAACTAGGAGTGGGTTAAGGCCATTAGCGACAAGCGTCTTAACAACAAAGAAATCCTCCGGAATACCGGTGACCAACACGAGACAGTGATGCCTGCTGCTTGGGTGAAGTTTGATTCGCTCAACTAAAACATCAAGACGAGAATCCATTTCTTTAGATATTTCGAATCCACTACACCCACGGCATATCCCATCGGAACCGATTGAAAACCCTAACCTAGAATTACTATCATCGAGACAGCGAGGACATTGAATACTCATCTTAAATATACCCGATCAGAAAAAAATAATGAGGAATTATCTAGGACTACCCCGGCCAAACCAATTTCCTTGGATTTAGCAATAGTGTAGGCGTCTATTCCTCCAGATACATAGATACGAGAGTAATGATTTCCCTCAAAACTTTTTAAAATGTCCATATTGAAGCCTGAAGCCAGGCCCTGAGCATCCGCATCCAATAAGACAACTTCACTGAAACTGTTAAAAATGGTACTCAAAAGATTTGCATCCACCGAATTAAAGCTCTGCGTGTCGGAATTAAAGAATATAAAGGTACGCAATTGATTGTCAAAGCGAAAAGGAAGGTACCCTATACACGATTGCAAGCCAAACTTTTGGCGAACGTCCTTGGACTCTAACTTTTCACTCAAAAAAATATCGGAATTAAAAATATATCTTTCGGCATAATCCATCGAGCCGCGCACATTAACAAGAGACCTTACTCCACCACCTACTGAAAGTGGTAAGTTAATGTGTTTCATTACAGATGAAAGCTCTTTCAACACTTCAGAAATTTTTCCATCTATAGCTTGGATATGGATCTCGTCTGGCATCAAGTCGTTGATGCATTTAACCACCGGATTCAACTTACCCAAAGGTATAATATTCTTAAAACGGATACTCTGAACCGCATGCCCATCTAAAGTAAGAATTTGTGCGCAGACTCTAAACATTAAAAATTCGCCTACATATAAAATCTCCAAGGGAACCACTTTTTTCCGGATGAAACTGCACGCCTACTATGTTTTTAGACATATACCCTACTGTGTAGCGCTCTCCGGATAGGTAAAAGAAATTATCTGTATCTTTCTCGACGAAAATTCCTCCACCATGATTAAAATAAAGAGAATGCCTGAACCCTGGATAACTTTCATTTCCGAGTATTCTTTCGATTCCAGAGATATCAGAACATGGATGCCATCCATTATTAAATTTTTTACTTGCACCAATTGAATGACAATAACCAGGTATTAAACCAAGCCCTGCACATTGCCTTCCGTCTTCATCAATCTTCTGACAGAGTGCTTGAAATCCTGAACATATACCAACAATTTTCGCTCGACCGGAATACCATCTATTTCGACTTTCATAATCTCTGCGTACAATATGATCCTGAAAACCCAGGTCAATGAGCTTTGTCACATACTCCACCGTGTTGCCTACTCCACACAAGACAAGCGTGTCTTCGGTGTCAACATCACATAATTCTCCAACGAGCTTGTATTTTATGTCGCTTCTACTCAACCAAGAGGCCACTGAAGAGATATTTCCTAACCCCATATCTAGAATTTTTACCCCCACAATGGAATACCTACTTCAAAGTTCGCTATTGGTCTTGGATGACCCTCCAGAAATATATCAGGATTAGTATAAGACCAAACCACTTCCCAAAATAATTCAGCGGTAATACCTACCCATTGACAGTATCTATCAATAGTCTCATCAGAACATATACCATCAAATTTTTTCACTTTTTCCATCGCATCTTCTCGTGACATTCGACCCTGTCTAATCAATTCATTGCAGAGGTCAGTTGCTCGTCCAAACCCAAACTTATAATATTTGATCATCATATTGATGTTAGTGAACTCTTCATCTAGCATCGATGCATTCGTCAAGTCGCCAGTAATATGAGTTTCATTAGGTCTTGTAATAAGGCCCTCCAAGACGGAATACAAAGCGTTTTCTTCCATATCCCAATCGCACCACGCAGGGCCTAAATACAACATTTGAAGACCATTATCTTCAAATGCTTTTGCCGTTGGATAATTGTAAGCTTGAAACTTACGATCTCCGATAGTCTCCCGAATCCAATTAATACCTCCATCAGTCAGCGTGTTTAAATTCCTTGTCTCATTGGCATCAAACTCATGGGCGCCAAGGGTTGCACTGTCCCCCTCTTGAAGCGCTGGATTTTCGCCAAAAAAGCATATCGGAATATTTTTTTCCAGAGCAAGCTGTGGAACCGAAGTATATAAGGCAATCTCTGACGCCTTGCAGACGTTCCCAAACTTCAAAAATGATTCTAAAGAAAGTTTCTGTGCTGAGAGCGGAGCTGGATTAACAACCTCAAGATCAAATCCAAGTTGAATTATATTTGCTAAATTATTAGCTCCAGTCTCGATCATCTGCTCGGGCGGGTAACTACAGCAGACTAATAAAACCTTAAGTTTCAAGACATCACGAACCCAAATAGCCTGCCGAGTGCTATCCTTTCCACCGCTAACACCAATAATACAGTCGTACTCTCTGCTGTTAAATCTCGGTTCGCTTAAAATATCTTTTACAATCTTTTCAAGCCTAATTTTTTGTTTTCTAAAGTCGCTATTCTCCTCACCCAATGAGTAAGTACATGGCTGGCAAACACCATCATCGATCTGTGCATTTGGCCTAAGTGAAGTGGTGAGACACTGTGAACAGTAAAAAAATCTCTCATTGCCTAAGCTAAATTCATCTAAGTTGGTCATTGTGAAATCCCAAGATTTATTGAGTCTTTAAAAAACGGATGTTTTGATAAAAGACTCCGATATTTACGCTATATACAGAAGCTAAAATTCCAATATTTCCAAATAATTTAGCGGGAATTTATCTAAATGAAAAATCGCCACTTAAAAAGTGCGCTGAGCTTGCCTCAATGAAACCCTCATCTCGAGGGTATCCCATTAGCTCTTAATTCTCGCCTGAAGTCTTCCGGGGTGTAGTCTGTGAAATGAAAGATACTTGACATACCAACGGCATCAACACCACTTGCTTCAATCAGATTAACTGCGTTTTGAGGATTACTTACCCCACCAGCATATATCACCGGGATGTCTGTTAGATTACACAAAGAAATAGCAAGTTCAATATCGCAACCAGACATAGTTCCATCTCGACTAACATCATTAATTAAAATCTCTCCAGCCCCGAGATCCTGAACTTTTTTAATCCAACTCGGTAAAGTAATGTTATCGAGCACGTTGTCGCCAGAATATATACGGTATCTGTCGCCTACCTTTATGACATCGACACTGACAACTACACATTGTGAGCCAAAACTGCTAGCCGCAGTCGTTATAAACGACGGGTCATCGATTGCGGCCCTATTAAAAGCAACTTTGTCTGCTCCAACCTTTAGCAGCGACTCGATATCATTGCAGCTCCTAACGCCACCACCAACTGTCAGAGGCATAAAACAGTCCTTACTAATCTCCTTTATCGTGAATTTATCAATGGGACGACCCTGTTTACTAGCATCTATATCTAGAATTATCATTTCATCTACATTTCGAGTGTTGTAGGTCCTCATGACAGTTATGGGACTTCCAAGATTTCGTCGTTGCTTAAAGTTAATGGTTTTTAGAACAGAAAACCCATCCAAAAGTACGATCGGAATAATACGTTTTTTCAGCATAGATCTATAAAGTTTTTTATAAGTTTCAAGCCATTTTGTTGACTCTTTTCGGGATGAAATTGAACACCAAATATATTTCCATGCTCAAGATAAGCAGTTATTTCACTCCCATAGCTCGTGAAATAATTCACCACAGTAGGGTCGTTTACAGACATTCGGTAGCTATGGACAAAATAAAAATCCGATCCATCGGGTATCCCAGCCATCAAGCCAGAGCCACTATGTATTACATCGTTCCACCCTATATGAGGAATCTTAATGTCATTGACTTTCGGGATTTTTTCAACAATTGCATCTATTAATCCGAGGCCTCTCGACTTACCAGACTCAAATCCCCACTCAGCTATAAGCTGCATACCTAAACATATTCCCAAAAAAGGAACTTTATGTATGAGGACCTCTTGCCTTATTATTGATCTCAGATCTTTATTGATTAAAATTTTTGATGCTTGGCTAAAATTCCCAACACCAGGAAAGATAATCATCTGAGCTCCGACTATATCTTCTCTACATGTGCATATTTTATAGTCGGCACCCAGATGATCTAGAGTTTTCGTGACACTTGCAATATTTCCAATTCCAACGTCGAGTACTGAAATAACTCTCTTCATTATGGAAAATATCTTCTAATCAAATTACCTTTATTTGATTTGACCAGAGCACCAGTTTCATCGTTTCGCTCAAAAATCATTTTATTAGTAAACTTATCTAAATTATTAAGAAATTCATCCTCAGTGATATCTAGATATTCAAGAAAATCACCCATATATTTTCTCGGGACGACCCCCTCATCTGAAGCCTTTAGAGCAATGACGCCCTCCTCCCTCGTCATTCGTCCAGCGCGAATTTCAATACATATTTGATCCGTTGCCCGACCATAGCCATATTTGATAAATTTCATGTAATCATGAAGACCGCCTATCCATTTACAATCTAAATTTTCACAATCATTGTAAGCTCCTTCAACGGGTCCATCCGGGTTTCTATTCCAACCCAAACTGGAGCACAAATCGGTATTTCGTGCAGAATCCCATTTCTCAAAATATCCGAGGAATAATCCAGTAACACCGACAGATTTGACCTCTTCATCGGTCGGATATAACAAGGACTTCAAGTCACTCAGAGCTACGCCATCATGAACCACATCTTTCAACCGGTGCCCACTCATTTGAAATTGCTCGAGCCAATTTCTATCTAGGAAGTTATTGTTTTTATGCGCGGCTGGACCGCCATATTCAAACTGAGAATTTTCGCCCCAAATAAGTAATGGTATTCTATAATTAACAGCAACTCGAACAGGTGCTGTAAAAATTCCTATATGCTCTGGCCAACAACAGTCGCCCAACTTAAAAAAGCCAATTCTAACCAGTTCTCTGTAAGCTTTTCTATTTGCTGATATCTGAATGAGATCAAACCCTTGATCCCTTAGAAAATTTAAATTTTTCAGACCAACATGTGTTAAATCACATGGAGTATGCGTTACACACAGGGGTGTCATGCCATATTTGTCACGCATGGTTATTGCTTGGTAGCAGCTATCTTTACCTCCAGAAACAGGAATTATGCAGTCATAGTAAGAACCATCTCCTCGATATTGAGTGAGAATTCTCTCGAAATCTTCCCCTCGAGTATTCCAATCAATTTCAAGATGCTTTTCAGTAGCAGATGTACAAGCATCACAAACACCATTATCAAAAACTTGCTCTGGTCTCGTCGCAGGCATGATACATTTTGAGCAATACTGCATTTTATTTTCCTATTACCTGATTAAGGCGAACTGTAGCGCCGTTCCTCGTTGAATATCCTGGCAAGCTATCTTACCCATAACCTCATAGTAATACTGAGGATGTAATCCATAGCCAGGACGAATGCTTTTTATATTTTCTTCGGTTAATTTTTCGCCTTTAACAATATCCTTTACAACATACAGAGACCTTCTAAATTGAGAATTAGCTTGTTCAGCCTTACTCCTTTCATAGCTGACCCTCCCTAACGATTGCCATGCAGTCTTGGCATCAGTACAAAGCTGCTTTAGCTCGGCGGGCTCCAATGAAAAGGTGTCGTCGACACCGCCCCCTTTTCGATCAAGCGTTACATGCTTCTCAATAACACAGGCTCCAAGAGCAATTGAGGCTAATGCCGTTGCATTGTCAATTGTATGATCTGATAAACCAACTAAGACACCAAATTCTTTACTCATATCGGGGATTGTTCTTAGATTATAGCCGCTTGCATCAGCTGGATATTCGCTTACACAATGCAAAATTACAAGATCTTCGCATCCATTTTCTGTAGCTGTTTTTATTGCCGCTCCTATTTCATGTTTACTTGCCATGCCGGTCGAAATAATTAATGGTTTTCCCGTTTGCGCAATTCTCTTAATGAGAGGCAAATCTATCACTTCAAATGAGGCTACCTTATACGCAGGCGCGTTTAGGGACTCGAGCAAATCCACAGCTGAAAAGTCAAAAGGCGAGCTAAAAATAGTTATACCCAAGCTCTTCGCCTTCTCAAACAGAGGTTCATGCCAATCCCAAGGCATGTGCGCACCTTTGTATAAATCGTAAAGGGTTTGCCCACCCCAGAGTCCACCTTTGACCTGAAATTCATCTTTATCGCAGTCGATTGTTATAGTGTCGTGGGTGTAGGATTGGAGCTTTATTGCGCTAGCGCCTGCTTTTTTGGCTTCCTCCATAATTTTAAATGCTCTACATATATCACCGTTATGATTAGCTGACATTTCAGCAATAATAAATGGCGGATACGACTTTCCTATGCGTCTTTCATCGATCGTTATGAAGTCTTTCACTATCCCTCCGAAACATATTTTTTACTTAATGAAAAATTTTGGTCTATGAAGACTCAATGTTAAAAAACTATATAGACAGTACGGTATGTTCCCTTTGTATGCGAATAAAATAAAGGTTAAAACCTAAGCTGCTAAAAAAACACTATCAAATGAAAAGTTAATATAACCTACATAATTCTTCTTACTAATTTCAAACCAAGTTGAACCCTATCTCTGCATCGCAGACATCATATATTCGGCTTTAGTCCAGTCCTCTTCGGTATCTATATCCTGAATTCTCCAGCTAGGCAACTTAAGAGGGAAGGAATGCTCATCAAAAATCCGTAACTTATTACTCCACGCGTTGAAAGTTCCCATATAAAACATACCGGCATCAAAAAGAGTCTTTTGCAAATCCTGAGATCTGGTTTCGAAATGCTTCGGAAAAAACATTTTAGCTCCTCCACTTTCTGTTTGCTCGAATGCACGAAAAATAGAGGAAGAGTATTCACCGGCAGAAAAAACATACTGCCAGTCTTCAGAAGTTATAATCTTATAAGCGAGCGCTAAGTCTGACGATCGCACAAATACTGCAGTCGCATAAAGACAACAAACAATATCAGACTCCAGGCCTGCTGTTTTTGCCCACCTACATGCATGAGCAATAACATCAGTTGTATTCGTATAATCATCTGACAACTCGGCTGGACGTTTATACGGCACAGAAACATTAAGACTTTCAGCGAACTCCCTTATTTGATCATCATCAGTTGACACTATGATATTGTCAAATACCCCGGACGCTTTGGCAGCTTCGATAGCCCAGTAAATCATAGGCTTTCCATGAAATTCTTTTACATTTTTTCTGGGTATTCGCTTACTTCCTCCTCTAGCGGGGATTACACAAAGAGTCATGCAAAGGCCTTCGAGATCGTTTGAATAATATAGTCTTGATCAACAGGTTTCAGATTGGGATATAAGGGCAGCGAAATTGCTTTACTATAGTACTCCTCTGCTCGAGGGAAATTATTGTAACTAAAGCCTAAATCACGATAATACGGATGTAAGTGGACGGGTATGTAGTGCACGTTGACACCGATGCCATGATCTCTCAGGAAAGTATAGAGTTGCAACCGATTGATTTTTGAAGATTCAGATAGCTTAACAATATATAAATGGTATGAGGAATATATATTATCCGAGTCTTTGGGTAAATCTAAAGGCAAATTGGATAAGCCTGAATGATACGTTTTTGCGATTTCGTTTCGCTTTGAAACAAACTCATCTAGTCGAATAATTTGTGAACAGCCCAGTGCAGCCTGAATATCAGTCATTCTGTAGTTGAAACCTAACTCTACTTGCTGGTAATACCATCCGCCCTCAGACGACCCAGACATCTGACCAGGCTCACGGGTTACACCGTGGCTTCTCAGCAGAATGAGCTTATCATAGAGCTCTTTATCATTAGTTAGCGCAGCGCCACCCTCTGCTGTGGTAATAACCTTAACTGGGTGGAAGCTAAAAACTGTAATGTCACTAAACTCACATAATCCAATTTTGTTGCTTCTGTACGACCCTCCGATTGCATGCGATGCATCTTCGATGATTTTAAAACCATATTCTTTCGATAATTTATGAATAGCCTCCATCTCACAAGAGCGACCGCCCATATGGACGGGTATAACTACAGATGGAAGTCGTTTTTCCTTTCTCGCACCCTCAAGTTTCTTCTGTAAAGCGGTGGCACACATATTATTGCTTGCAAAATCAATATCCACAAAATCTACTTCTGCTCCACAATAAAGGGCGCAATTAGAGCTCGCGACAAATGTTATAGGAGAAGTCCAGACGATATCACCTTGGCCCACCCCTAATGCAAGACAGGCAATGTGGAGCGCGCTTGTTGCACTGTTAACAGCTACAGCATGATTCGAGCCAGTATATTCCACTAGATTTTTCTCAAAATCAGGTACCTTTGGACCTTGAGTCAGAAAGTCAGACTTCAGAACTTCGATGACTGCATCAATATCAGCCTTGTTAATATCCTGCTTACCATAAGGGATCATGACTAAACTCTATTCAACTTACTTTGATTATCGTGCAGCCATGCCTTTAGTGACTCCGCGCTCATCCACTCGGCATTTGAGCTACTCTCATAAACAAAGTCATGAGCAACTTTAGCCCCATTCTTGATGCGCCCCTCATCATCACCCCAGTCATTAATAATAGGTAAAATTTTATAATAACCGTCATATTCAAACGTTGTTGCGGCGTCCTCTAAACTAATCATTTGCTCATGTAATTTCTCACCGGGCCTAATGCCCACCTCTTGTAAAGTCGCAGAGGGGGCCATAGCTGCTGCAAGATCTACAACTTTCATAGAAGGAATTTTTTTTACATAGATTTCGCCACCTACCATATCTTCGAATGCATGCCAAACCAGCTCTACGGCCTCTTCCAAAGAAATCATAAAACGAGTCATTCTAAAATCCGTAATAGGCAGTTTACCAGAATCTTTTAAGCTGCTAAAAAATGGAATAACGGAACCTCTGGAACCCATAACATTGCCATACCGAACTACAGAAAATTTTACTCTATCTTCAGACGAATATGCATTGCCAGCCACAAATAGTTTGTCGGAAGCTAATTTTGTAGCACCATATAGATTGATAGGGCTACTTGCCTTATCAGTGGACAAGGCGACGCAGCCTTTGACTTTCTTGTCAATACACGCGTCTATAACGTTCATCGCTCCGTTTATATTGGTTTTTACACATTCAAAAGGATTATATTCGGCGGTAGGCACAATTTTTGTAGCCGCTGCATGAACAACATAGTCAACGTCGTCTAGCGCACGATATAGGCGATCTCGATCTCGAACATCACCTATAAAAAAACGAACACGAGGCTCATCCTTAAATAATTTTGCCATTTCCCATTGCTTCATTTCATCTCGAGAAAATACAATGATTTTTTTCGGATTATACTTTTTTAATGTCATCGGAATAAAGGCATGACCAAACGAGCCCGTCCCGCCAGTCACCAAAATTGTTGAATTATTTAACATAGGAAAAACCCTTTACTCGTTATAGTTCATTGTTTGATAACCATGACTCTTTACTAAATCATCTTTTTGCGCAGCGCTAAGGTCCGCTTGGACCATTTCAGCAACAAGTTCATCAAAACTGATTTTTGGCACCCAACCTAGCTTCTCCCTCGCCTTAGAGGGATCTCCTAACAGAGTTTCAACCTCTGCAGAACGAAAATATCGCGGATCAACGGCGACCACGCAGTTGCCCTGGCTATCAAAACCCTTTTCTTCAACTCCGCTTCCCTTCCAGAAAATATTCATATCAAGTTCTTTGGCTGCTGAATTAACAAAATCTCTGACACTGTATTGGACGCCAGTTGCAATCACAAAATCTTCCGCATTCTCTTGTTGCAGCATGAGCCATTGCATTTCGACATAATCTTTAGCATGGCCCCAATCTCTTTTGGCATCTAAGTTGCCCAGGTAAAGGCAATCTTGAAGACCAAGTTCGATTCTAGCTAATGCCCGAGTGATTTTTCTCGTAACGAAGGTCTCTCCTCGGCGAGGACTCTCATGGTTGAATAATATCCCGTTGCAAGCATACATCCCGTAAGACTCTCGATAATTGACAGTAATCCAATAGGCATACATTTTAGCGGCTGCATAGGGACTTCGCGGATAGAATGGAGTTGTTTCACGCTGAGGTACTTCTTGCACTAAACCATATAATTCAGAAGTGGACGCCTGATAAAAGCGGGTTTTTTTCTCCAGGCCTAAAATCCTAATAGCCTCCAGAATACGGAGGGTACCAAGTGCATCGACATCAGCTGTGTATTCCGGACTCTCAAAACTTACAGCGACATGACTTTGAGCCCCTAGATGATAAATTTCGTCTGGCTGGGTATCTTGAATAATACGAATCAGATTGCTTGAATCACTGAGGTCACCATAATGTAATTTTAAACTTACATTTTTGTTATGTTGATCTTCATAAATATGGTCAATCCTATCCGTATTAAATGAGCTCGAACGCCTTTTAATACCGTGAACAAAATATCCTTTTTCTAAAAGTAGTTCTGCGAGATACGAACCATCCTGCCCCGTAATTCCTGTAATCAGGGCAACTTTTTGTTTATCGACCATACTATCTAACTCCACTCTATTTAATCCATCCGTAATCGTTGATTATTTGACAAAAAATCTTCATAAGCTAACAATAGACCGTCATCAATTTCCACTGAAGATGTCCAGCCTAGCGACGAAAGTTTGCTGCTATCCATAAGCTTGCGAGGCGAACCATCGGGTTTACTTACGTCGAACTTGATTTGGCCAGAAAAATCCACAGTTTCTGCAACTTTTTGCGCCAATTCTTTAATCGTGATATCAACACCAAAACCAACATTAATATGACCTAACATCGAACTAGTTTTTTCTTGGTACGAATTTAATTCTAGCCCCATCACATGGATACTTGCAGCCGCCATATCATCAACATATAAAAATTCCCTGCGCGGTGCTCCTGAGCCCCAGATCACGACGTCATTAGAACCGTTTACTTTTGCGTCATGAAAGCGCCTGATTAGTGCCGGAATGACATGGCTATTTTCTGAATGGTAATTATCCCCAGGGCCATAAAGATTAGTGGGCATTACACTTCGATAATCAACACCACAAGACTCTTGGTACTGCCGGTTATAACTTTCACATAATTTGATGCCAGCAATCTTTGCCACCGCATAAGGCTCATTAGTGGCCTCAAGCAAACCCGTCAAGAGACACTCTTCTTTCATCGGTTGCTCTGCATGCTTTGGGTATATGCAGCTTGAACCCAAAAACATCAGTTTTTTAACGCCCGCACTCCAAGCTTGATGGATTACATTTGCCTCAACCATTAAATTTTCGTAGATAAACTCAGCTGGGTAAGTATTGTTGGCATGGATGCCGCCCACCTTCGCCGCAGCTAGATAGACTTCATCTGGCTTTTCCGCCTGAAAAAAATCTGCGACTTGCTGTTGATTTGTTAAATCTAACGCTGCACGCGTTCTAGTCACTATATTCTTTTGGCCTCGCTTGCGGAGCTCTCGCTCTATAGCCGAACCGACCATGCCACGATGCCCTGCTATGTATATTTTAGACTGTTTAATCATCGTATCTTAACCTTTCAAATTTCCATGGATCGACCACACTTAATTGGAGTCACGACCATAGCGATCTTCAAATCTAACAATATCGTCTTCGCCTAGATAACTTCCAGACTGCACTTCAATTAACTCTAGCTCAACTTTTCCAGGATTCTCAAGCGCATGGACAACACCGATTGGGATGTAAGTAGATTCATTTTCTGAAAGTAAAAATGTTTTATCGCCATTTGTTACCCTCGCAGTTCCCGACACTACAACCCAATGCTCTGCACGATGATGGTGCAATTGAACACTTAATTTAGCACCCGGCTTAACTGTAATACGCTTCGCCTGGTAACGATCACCACTATCAATCGAGTCATACTTACCCCATGGCCGGTAGACCTCTCGGTGGAGCTCCCACTCGCTTCGTGATTCACTCTTCAACTGTTGAGCTAAAACCTTTACATCCTCAACGCTATCTTTATGCGCCACCATTAAAACATCTTTAGTGGATACAATTACCAAATCATTAACACCAAGGGCCGCAACCAATGCACCATCTGTTCTAATGTAGGAATTACTTGAGTTACGGACCATAACATCACCGTGAGTAACATTTCCATTACTATCCTTTTCGCTAATATCCCAAAGTGATGACCAAGAACCGATATCACTCCAACCTGCATCCAATGGAACAACTACAGCATCTCTGGTTTTCTCCATAACAGCATAGTCGACCGATTCACTAGGGCATGATTCAAACGTCGCCTTATCAACCCTCAAGAAATCTAGATCTACTCGAGTCTCAGCCATTGCAGACTTACAAGCGTGATAAATATCAGGGCGAAAGTTCTTCAACTCATCCAAATACTTACTCGCTTTAAACAAAAACATACCACTGTTCCACAAATAATCTCCCGAGCTGACATAATCTTGAGCCAACTCAAAAGATGGCTTTTCGACAAACTGCTCTACTGCAAAACCAGCACCCTTCTCTTCACCTTTCTTTATGTAGCCATAGCCTGTATGCGGCTCATTTGGCACTATACCGAAGGTTACAAGCTTGCCTGACTCAGCCAGTGGCAGAGCAGCAGAAACCGCCCTATTAAAAGATTCTGTGTCTTGAATTACGTGGTCAGCTGCCAGCACTAACAAAAGCGGATCATCTTCCGCAAAAAAAGCCGCGAGAGCGATGGCTGGGGCAGTATTACGACCTACGGGCTCTAAAATAATAGAGCCAAGTTTATCGATCTCACGAAGCTGTTCTGCTACAAAAAATCGATGCTCTTCATTACATATTGTTACAGATGACTGAACATCTAAGCCTGCCATCCTCTTTGCGGTAGACTGAAGCATGGTATTGTCACCATGAAGTGACAAAAACTGCTTGGGATGAGAAGCTCTTGACAGCGGCCACAGCCGACTACCAGATCCTCCAGCCATAATCACGGCACAAATACTCAAATTATTCTCCTTTCATTTTTTACTCTTAGACATACAACTAAACCAACCCAACTTTTAACCAGACGCTTGATTTTAAAGAAAGTTAAAAACGAGAAATTATTTTTAACCATCGATAATAGCCTTTATCGCAACCTACCAATCATTCTTTTCAATCAGCGCTTTAATTAACTGCCTGGTATCAGGATCGCGCATACCCACCGCCAAATTTGC
>MDTF01000420.1_pt1 | contig 42068 bp, 25 predicted proteins | sample 811191 | NCBI WGS metagenome assembly MDTF01 (sample SAMN05326649, study PRJNA326480) | marine metagenome | isolation source: seawater | place: Southern Ocean | collected 2011 | reverse complement strand
TTTACTAAGTTTCCTTTTAATAGATTGTAGTAACTCTTTTTTCTTTAAAAGTTTATTATTTTCCCGTGTTTTAATTTTCTTCTCGTATGCATAATGTCTTAGTTCCTTTACAGTAAAGGAATCAAAATTATAATTTTTACTACAGTAGACTCTTTTAGTTCGCTTCTTTTTCTGTAGATTATAAACACTATTGGTACAGATCCCATAAGGTTTAATCTTTTTGGTTCTAACATGGACCAGACATCTACAATAGCGTCGTTCACGTGGAGATAGTATAGATTTTTTAATAAGTTTTGTTTTCATTAAATATACATTTAAAAAAATATTTATGATAAGTAGTAATGGAAATAAAAAAATTAACTAAGAAGAATTTTGAAAGTTATAATAAACAACTAATTAAAAAGAATTCTACTTTATCTTATAATTTAAACGAAAAAATAAAAAATTATTCCGATAGTATCTATAATTCCAAGAAACAAAATTCTAATAAAACTACTCAGAACTAAGTAAAAAAAAATTGAATAATAGCTTAGTCTTTATAAGTAGTACAACCAACTATGGCGACTTCTGCCACGACAACGACACCTACCCGCATCTTTAATATGGTCGAGATCAAACGAAAACTAAAGGATAATGGTTATGTAGTAATCAGAAATGTCCTAACACCAGAAGAAGTAGATTCTGCAAAAGAAGAATTCTACAAATGGAAAGATGGCATCGACGATTTAGATGAAATTCATAAAAAAGTAGATCCACACGGTATCTTTAAACATCACGAAAATGGTCACTCACGCTACGCTTGGGATATCCGACTGAATAAGATGGTCCAGTATATCTTTAAAAAAGTTTGGGAAACCGAGGAACTATCGGTATCATTCGATGGTTCTTGTCATATTCCTAAAAATTGTACAAAAAGAGATAATATTTGGACCCATACAGACCAAGCTCCGAATTCTAAAGGACTAAAATGTTATCAAGGATTCGTCGCCCTAACGACCAACAAAGAAAGAACTTTGCGAGTCTATAAAGGGTCGCATGAACTACACGAACAATATTTTAAAGATAAAAAGATTAGCTCGAGTAAAAATTGGCATCTAATTGATAAGGTCTACCTTCAATCAATCCAAGGTAGTCATAGAAAGCTCGAGGTTCAAAAAGGTTCCTTAGTTCTATGGGATTCTAGGGTCTTTCACCAGAACCAATATGGCCTACCAAATTCTGAAGAACGAATCGTCCAATATGTCTGCTATCTACCTAAACACCACGAAAAAAACACAGAAACACAGAAAAAAAAGAAACTTAAATATTTCGAAGAACGTAGAACGACCTCGCATTGGCCTTATCCAGTAACTGTAAATGGACTACAGCCTAACTCTTGGGGCGACGATAGTCTAAAAATAGATTATTCTAAACTCGTTAAAACAGACCTAGAAGATATTAAAGATAAAATCTTGAAACTGATTAACTAAAAAATATTAGAAACCTATAATTGCGATGTTATCGCTAGCAACACTTTACACTTATTTATATAAATCTATTTTTTTTTGAAAGCGGGACAATCTTTAAACATATTTACCTTATTTTCAACTTGACTCAGATCCCAGCAATTCAGTGGTTGATTAAATTGGGTACAATTCTCAAACATTTTGTCCATATTTTTAACCGAACGAATATTCCATCTGTTTAGAGGTTGATTAAACTGGTTGCATTCATCAAACATGTTTTCCATATTCGTTACACGACCGACATCCCACTTGTCTAGGGGCTGATTAAATGTTCTACAGGTATAAAACATATTACACATCGTATGAACCTGACTAACATCCCAAGAGTTTAGTGGTTGATTAAATTTAGCACAATCCCGAAAGAGACTATTCATATTCTTTATAGAACCAACCTCCCAATTATCCAGAGGTTGATTAAAGTTTTCACATTTATAAAACATCCAGAATATAGTAGTAACCTTACTAATATTCCAGTTGTTAAGAGGTTGATTAAAACGCTCACAATTATGGAACATCGCTACCATATCAGTAACAGAACTAACATCCCAATTATTAAGAGGTTGATTAAATTGTTCGCATTTATGAAACATTCCTTCCATATTTGTTACAGAACTAACATTCCACTTTTCGAGTGGTTGATTAAACCGTTCGCATCCAAAAAACATACTACCCATATTCGTAACTTGACTAACATCCCAGTTACAAATCGGTTCGTTAAACGTTTTACAATTCATAAACAGGTTAGACATATCGGTAATGAGCGAAGTATTCCAAAGGTCGATAGGACCATATTTATTTGGGTTTTTAGTTGAATACGCACCAGTCGTCTCCTTAATCGCTATCTGTAACTCTGGTTTGTTTTTCGGTTTGAATCGGACATTCTCTTCGATACTTTCGTAGATACCCGTTTCGTAATAGGCTAACTCATCCATAACTTTGGCAAGTTCTGCTGCTGAATGGGTTGTCTGCATAATGTAGAGTGTATGATAATAAAAAAATATAGTTATGTAAATCAATTTTATAAAATTAGGTAATTTAATTTAAGTCTGTATCGAATTTGAGACATCAATATCAAACATATTATACATAGTCGTTATAGAACTAATATCCCATTTTTCAAGTAGTTGGTTAAAGACTTTACACCCAGCAAACATCTCATCCATATTCATTACAGAACTAACATTCCAACTCTCGAGTGGTTGATTAAAGACCCTACAATTCTCAAACATACCAATCATTTCAGTAACGCTACTGACGTCCCAGTTGTCGAGTGGTTGATCAAATTTGTGGCAATTGTAAAACATACAGTCCATCGTGTTAACTCGACTAACATTCCAGTTGTGTAGTGGTTGATTAAACTGTTTGCACCAAGAAAACATTTGGTTCATCGTTTGAACTTGACTAACATTCCAGTTATTAAGTGGTTGGTTAAACGTAAAACAGTCATCAAACATAAAGGACATATCAATAACATGACTAACATCCCAGTTATTGAGTGGTTGATTAAACAGACCACAACTATAAAACATTTTTTCCATATTGGTAACCTGACTAACATTCCAATTGTTAAGTGTTTGATTAAACTTGTAGCAATTCTCAAACATACTGGCCATGTGTGTAACCTCGCTTGTATCCCAGTTATTGAGTGGTTGATCGAACAGGAAACAATTTTCAAACATACAGAACATAGTTTTAACCTGACTAACATTCCAATTGTTTAGTGGTTGATTAAATTTATCGCAGTCTTGAAACATAAAGTCCATATCAACAACCGATTGAACATCCCAGTTGTTTAGAGGTTGATCAAATTTGTTACATGTATGAAACATACAGTTCATAGTTTTAACCTGACGAACATCCCAGTTATCGAGAGAATGATTAAACTGGTTACATTCATAAAACATCCTTTCCATCGTTGTAACCTGACCGACCTTCCAATTGTTTAGTGGTTGATTAAACAGGTAGCACCAAGAAAATAGACTTCGCATATCAGTAACCTGACTAACATCCCAGTTGTTCAGTGGTTGATTAAATTTAGAACACTCGCGAAAAAGGCTATTCATTTCAGTAACAGAACTAACATCCCAGTTGTTAAGAGGTTGGTCAAATTGTGCGCATTTAGAAAACATAGAATACATATCAGTTACAGAACTAACATCCCAGTTGTTAAGAGGTTGGTCAAAGAGTTCGCAGTTAGAAAACATAAAATCCATTTTAGTAACTTTACTAACATCCCAGTTCTCAAGCGGTTGATTAAAGGTCGGACAACCATAAAACATTAATCTCATATTAGTAACTTTGCTAACATCCCAGTTATTGAGTGGACAATTAAAGTCGGAAACCCAAAACATTTGTTCCATATTCGTAACATTACTTACATTCCAATTATTGATAGAGATGTCGGATGATCTAAAACAAGCAAACAGCATTGACATATCAGTAATAAGTGAAGTATCCCACAGGTCGATTGGTCCATATTTGTCTGTATCCATATACTCTTTGACAGCTAACATTAGCTCTTGTTTGGTTTTAGGTTTGAATCGGACTTTATCTTCTATAATTTTATAGATACCGTCTTCGTAATAGGCCAACTCTTCCATAAATTTGGAGAGTTCCGCGGCCGAATTGTGTTGGATGGGTTGCATTCTGGTGATTTCAATGGTATGTAATGGTATGGACTTTGTATGGACTTTGTATGAAGATAAAAAAAAGATTTCTACTAATCAATTTTTTTGTGTAAGTTTAAGAGTTCTAACACTATAGTTAGTGGACATAGTGATGACCACCAAGACCACGTTCACCACTTCGAATACCCCATCGAGAAGGTTGTTCGCGAGCATGTGCCGTACAAGCATAAAACATAGCTTCCATATCAGAGACCGAACTAATATCCCAGTTATCCAAAGTTTGATCGAATTCTTTACACCGAGAAAACATACTCGTCATGTTCGTAACACTTCTAACATCCCAGAAATCGATTGGTTGGTTAAAGCTTTTACAGTCGAAAAACATACTGGCCATATTCTCAACCAGACTAACATCCCAGTAATTGAGAGGTTGATTAAACTTGAGACACCGAGCAAACACATTTTCCATCGTCGTAACTTGACCAACATCCCAGCAATCGAGTGGTTGGTTAAACATTACACATCCAGAAAACATCCAGTCAATATTAGTAACTCTACTAATATTCCACTTGTCGAGTTGTTGATTAAAAACCTCACAATCGTAAAACATACCTTCCAGATTAGTAACACTACTAACCACCCATTTATCCAGAGGTTGATTAAAGTTGTAACAATCCGAAAACATAGAAGCCATATTGGTAACCTGGCTAACTTCCCAGTTATTGATCGGTTCGTTAAACGTTTTACAACTCATAAACAAGTTGGACATATCTGTAATGAGCGACGTATTCCAAAGATCGATAGGACCATATTTGTAATTGTTAATTTTAGAATTTTTTTCTGAATCAGGACCAGTCGTCTCCTGTATCGCTAACTGTAGCTCTTTTTTTGTTTTTGGTTTGAATAGAACAGCCTCTTCAATAATTTTGGAGATACCATCTTCGTAATAGGTAATCTCTTTCAGGAAGAGGAATATTTCCGCGGCCGAACTGTTTTGGTAGGTTTGCATAATTTCAATGGTAGTTCAATGGTATGGTAGTTCAATGGTATGGACTGATGGGATTAATAAAAAATATTTAATCTAATCTAATCAATTTTTTTTAGACGTTTTTCATTTTGTAGAGCGAACATTTTGCCATACCAATGGGGCTTCTTTAAACATTCGTGTAATAATCGTCTCACTATTTATCTTCCACCTCTCAATCGATCTATCAAATGATTCGCACCAGGAAAACATTTCTTTCATATCAGTAACCTGACTAACGTCCCAGTTGTCGAGTGGTTGATTAAATTTCAAACACCAAGCAAACATTTGTTTCATAACTGTAACCTGACTAACATCCCAATCCTTAAGGGGTTTATCAAAGATGTAACATCCATCAAACATCTGTTCCATAGTAATAACCCGACTGACATCCCAACTATTTATAGATTGATTAAATGAGACACAGCTTTTGAACATCTGTTCCATATTAGTAACATTACCAACCACCCAGTTATTGAGGGGTTGATTAAAAGATACACATTCAAGAAACATTTCATTCATAGTTGTAACTTGACGAACCTCCCAACTGTTAAGAGATTGATTAAATCGAGAACATCCGCTAAACATTTCATTCATTTTGATAATATTTCGAACATCCCAGTTATTGAGTGGTTGATTAAATGCCTTACAGTTTTCAAACATCCGTGTAGCATAACGACATTTTTCAAGGTTCCAGTGATTGATTGGTTGATTAAATCGAGAACATCCACTAAACATTCCCTCGATGCTTTCAAGTTGACGAACATCCCATTTATCAAAAGGTTGATTGAATGAAGTACAATCCCTGAACATCGAGCTCATACAGATAACCTTACTAACATCCCATTCATTAAGTGATTGATTAAACGAAGAACAACCACAAAACATCAAGTCAATATCAATTGCATTGAAATCCCATTTATTAAGTGGTTGATTAAATGAAATACAATTCCTAAACATATAATTCATCATACGAACATTACTAACATTCCAGTTATTTAGTGATTGATCAAATTCGGTACAATCGGTAAACATGTAGTTCATTTTTGTAACTTTACCCACATCCCACTTATCAAGCGGAGTATTTAATGAACTACACTCTAGGAATATCTGTTCCATATCAGTAACCTGACTAACATCCCAGTTATTCAGCGGCTGGTTAAACGAGTTACACTCTTTAAAGGTCATCATCATCGAAGTAACCTTACTAACATTCCACTTATCAATAGGCGAATTAAATCGTTTACATCCAGAAAACATTTGACACATCGTAGTAACATTACTAACATCCCAATCTTCGATTCGTTTATTAAAGGTGTCATATCCATAAAACATATATTCCATGTTAGTAACATTACTGACATCCCAGTTATTTATTTTAAGTTTATGCAATAAAAGGTCTGGCGTTTGGGTTCCGAGATGCATAAACAGGTAGGACATATCTGTAATAAGCGAAGTATCCCATAACTCGATCGAACCATAAATATACAGATTTAATGGATTCGGATCAATATATTGGCGAACCGCGATCTGTAAATCTCTTTTGGTTTTCGGTTTGTATCGTACATGAGTTTCTATAAGTTGATAGATTCCTTCTTCGTAATATAATATAGCGTCTACCATCATGTGGAGTTCTGCGGCTGAATGTGTTGTCTGCATCGTGAAAGTGTGTTCGTCTGATTTATAATAAATAAAAAAGTAGAGAAACTATTCAATTTTAATATAGTTAATTGGTAATTCGTAGAAGATTTACAAGTTAAGTTGGTATAGTATAATTACATAGATAAAACATCCTGTCCAGATTTGCACCACTACTAATATCCCAGGTATCAATAGGTTGATTGAAGGAGAAACAACTACTAAACATATCGGCCATGTTATCCACACTACTAACATCCCATAGATTGAGTGGTTGATTAAAGTGTTCGCATCCAATAAACATACTACACATATTAGTAACTTGACTAACATTCCAGTGATTCATTGGGTGATTATAATATAAACATCTTGAAAACATATGATCCATACTACTAACACGACTAACATCCCATTCATCGAGTGGTTGATTAAAACGAAGACTACCACAAAACATATAGTCCAGTGTGGTAACACTACTGACATTCCATTTGTTTAGTGGTTGATTAAAGTTTTCACAGATACCAAACATATGGTCCATATTGGTAACACGACTAACATCCCAGTTTTCGAGCGGTTGGTTAAATTGCTCACACCCCCCAAACATATATTCCATATTCGTAACTTGGCTAACATTCCACTGGTCGAGTGGGTTATTAAAGGTTCGACAATTAAAAAACATACTGTCCATATTTGTAACATTTCTAACATTCCATCTATTAATATTTAAATCGTTACACCAGTCGGTTCCAATGTGAATAAAGAGTTGGGACATATCGGTAATCAGTGAAGTATCCCACATTTCAATCGGTCCATATTTGGACGTATTCTTATAGTCCCTCGCAGCTACTTGAAGTTCTTGTTTCGTTTTCGGTTTGAATCGAACTTTCTCTTCTATAATTTTGTAGATACCTTCTTCGTAATAGGCAAGCTCTCCCATAAATGTATAGATTTCTGCTGCTGAATGTTTTGTCTGCATCGTGTTGAGTGTCTGAGAATAAAAAAAATATATAATCTAAATCAATTTTATTTGTTGTTAGTCGATTCTAAAATGAATTGTTTTAGTTAAAGCCCCACAATATGAAAACATACTACTCATTGTCTCTACATTACTAACATCCCAATTATCAAGTGATTTATTAAAGCTTTCACAATTATAGAACATAAATTTCATTGAAGTAACCTTGTGAACATCCCAATCATCCAGAGAGCGATTAAATTGTTTACAATCAAAGAATAGACTATCCATTGTGGTTACATGACCTACATCCCATTCAATCAATGGTTGATTAAAAGTTTCACAGCGACGCAACATCCAGGACATATCGGTGACTTTACTCACATCCCAGTTACCGATGGGAGAATTAAACCGTTTACATCCTTGGAACATACAACTCATTTCATTTACTTTACTCACATCCCAATTATTTAGTTGTTGATTAAACGATTTACACCCATCAAACATATTATACATCTTTGTAACACTTTCGACGTTCCAGTTATTTAGTGGTTGATTAAACTGTTTACAGTCATTTAACATATAGGCCATATTAAGAACTTGACCGACATCCCACTGGTCAATAGATTGATTAAATAGTTTACAATCTTGAAACATACGAGACATATCTGTTACACTCTGGACGTTCCATTTGTCAAGTGGTTGGTTAAAGGAAAAGCAACCATAAAACATATATACCATCGAGACTACACTACTAACATCCCAATTATTGAGAGGTTGATTAAACGATTTACAGCCGTCGAACATATTATACATATGCATTACATTACTCACATCCCACTTCTGTATAGACTGATTAAAAGTATAGCATCCATAAAACATAAAAGACATATTTTTAACTTGACTAACATCCCATTTATCGATCCGTCCATTAAAGTTATAAAAATATTCTTTATCATCATTTTTTAAAAACATACATTCCATATTCGTTACATTACTAACATCCCAACCATTGAGATTGAGAGTTACAATCTTTTCAGAGACTAAATTTTGAAAGAGGTGGGACATATCTGTAATATATTTTGTATTCCATATTTCGATTGGTCCATCTCGTGGATCATCCTCGCTCCAAGCATCTACACCTCTCTGTAACTCTTCGTTCGTTTTTGGTTTAAATCTTACACTATCTTCTATAATTTGGTAGAGACCTTCTTCATAATAGAATATCCTTTGTAAAAATAGGAATATTTTTACAGGTGAATGTTTGTTATGTGGTTCCATTGTAATAATATAAAAAGTAATTTATCTTTTATCAATTTTATAATAAATTTTATTTTAGGAAAGTCTTAATTGTTTTTTTTGGTACAAAGAATCTGTAAACATATCCGTCAGATTTGTACTATAACACACCTTCCACTTTTCAAGAGATTGATTAAATCGTTTACAAGAATAGAACATCATTTGCATATTAAGAACCTTTTGTACATTCCAGAGATCGAGTGGTTGATTAAAGACTTCGCAATAGAGAAACATCCCATTCATAAGAGTAACCCGACTAACCTCCCACTTCTCAAGAGGAGAATTGAACATTAAACAATTTGAGAACATACATTCCATTTCGGTAACCCGACGAACATCCCAATTCTCAAGGAGTTGATTAAATTTTTTACAACTCGAAAACATACTACTCATTTTTGTAACCCGACTAACGTTCCATTTCTCAAGAGGGTGATTAAAATGACTACATCCATTAAACATTTCTTCCATTGTCTTGACTGAACGAACATCCCAATTTTCGAGTGGTTGGTTAAATCTGAAACACCCATTAAACATATTAGACATTTTAGTAGAACGACCAACTTCCCACTTCTCAACAGGCTGATTAAAGTTTCTACAATTAGAAAAGAGACTTCCCATATTCGTTACAGAACTAACATCCCAATTCTCGAGTGATTGATTAAAGGTTCTACAATTAATAAAAGTCCGACAGAGAGACTTGACAGAACCGACCTTCCACAGATTGAGTGGCTGATTGAATAGACGACATCCTTGAAATGTTCGGCACAGATTCGTTACAGAACTTACATCCCATCTATTGAGTGGTAGATTAAAGATTCTACAATTTAGAAACATACCCTCCATCGTTGTAACACGACTAACATCCCATGTATTAATCTTTAAACCTTCCATTTTTTCGGTCGTCAGATTTCTAAATAAGTAGGACATATCGGTTATTCTGGTGGTATTCCATAGTTCAATTGGTCCATTGGAACGATTTCCACGATTCCACTGACGAACGCCCTTATATAGAGACTCTCGATTGTTCGGTTTAAATCGGACCTGATCTTCAATCATATGGTAGAGACCTTCTTCGTAATAGAAGACCTTTTGTAAAAACATAAAAAGTTCTATGGGCGAAACATGAGTGTAGCCCATTTATAGTCGGTTGTTACAAATAAAAAAAAATCAATTTTAAATAAATAATAGTGTAATAATAGTGTAATTAGAATTAAAGTACCATCATATCTTGATTAAAAGAGTCGCATCCCAAAAACATATCAGTCATACTGGCGTCAGAATTGTAATAGGATTTGTCTAAATCATAGGTCAAAGATGTACAGTTTTCAAACATATAATCCATATCAGTAACTTTCCGAACATCCCATCGAGACAGTGTTTGGTCGAATTTGTAACATTGTTGGAACATGCTAGACATATCTGTAACACTACTAACCTCCCACTCCTCCATAGACTGGTTATATTCCGAACATTTGAAAAACATCAGACACATATCGACGACTTGTTTTACATTCCAACTATTAATGTTCTGGTCAAAATTATTACAGTATGCGAAGAGATATTGCATAGTAGTAACCTGACTAACATCCCAGTTCTCAAGAGGTTTGTTAAAATTATAACAATACCAGAACATACTATCCATGATTGTAACACTACTAACATCCCAATCATTAATATTCTGATTAAAATTGTTACAGTGCCAGAACATGAGTTTCATATTCGTAACCTGACTAACATCCCAGTTATTCAGTGGTTGATTGAATTTAATACAATGAGCGAACATACCTTCCATATTCGTTACATTGCTAACATCCCATCCGTTCAGATTCAGATCCAACTCGCTAGGATTAAAAACGTGATGGGTTGCTTCTTCAAAAAGATAGGACATATCCGTAATCTGGCTCGTATTCCAGATTTCTGGCGAACCATGTGTCGTTAAACTATAATGTGTATATCTCGGATCGAAATACCGAGTCAAAGCGGTTTGTAATTCTTCCTTCGTTTTGGGTTTAAACCGAACCATATCTTCAATAATTTGGTAGATACCTTCTTCATAATAGGAGACCTGTTGCATAAACAGACACAGGGATACGGAGGATTGTTTAGTCATTTTGGGTTTTTGTATGTTTTGTTTTTGTGGTTTTGTTTTTGTATGTTTTGTTTTGTATGTTTTGTTTTTGTGGGTTTGTTTGTTTGTGATGTGATGAGGTGATGGTTGTATGGTGATGTGATGGAGTGTTGGTTTGTGGTTACTGTTTCTATTTAATAAAAAATATATCAATTTTTTATATTCATATTTAGTCTAAATCTAAATAGTATTTAGTCTAAATAGTATTTAATAGACATCAAGAGTTGGTCCACCATCGACACGGAATCGAATACAGGTTCCCTTGGAGCCTCTGTATCCAAACTTAAAGAATTTCTTAAGGGAGTCCTTTTCTCTTGTAATTAAAAGACCTCTGTATGGGTTATGGACCTCATTAGTAATGCGTAGCTCGTCGTGGTATTTTTGACGAATATGTCTATATTGGTGAAGGTTTCCATGAAAGAACTCGGCGAATAGAGCACTACATTGTGGAGTAAACTCATAATTTGGAATTTTCTTCCGATCTTTTTCCGCCACGACCAGACAAAGTCCAGCTTCCAGACCAGCTGGAGGGTCGCTAATGAGACCTGACCCCAAAGTACCTTCTTCTAATTCGTTTGGAAAGGTGCTATTCCACCCACTAGCATGTGATCCAATTGCATCAAGTGTTACCCAAGTCGGTACATAGATCGTATTAGTTGTACCCGATACAACCCATCCAGCTTCAAGTTTTGTAAATTTCCGACCAACATCATTTGTAGGGAAACCATAATTAACATTATGACAGGTATTGGTCATCCATTCGATTGTTGAATCAGGTGAAAGTGTAGTTAGGTATTTGAGAAACTCGTCCAGAGTAAAGGTCGTTATTGATGAACTTGTGGTATTTGAGAAACAATTGGTTGGTTTCTGTGGTTTCTTGGCGGAATTTCGAAGATCTGAAATAGTAAAGGCTGGTTTCTGTGGTGTAAGACTTTTGATATAGTACAACCACTTTCGAATACTCATGTCTCTAATATCGCGTGTCTCCCTCTGAAACATTTTGTTAATGGTTTCTTCCCCAAGTTGATCAATAAATTTGTTTATACTACCGCTAGTTGGAGCGGCCGTACATTGTTGGTAGGTTGCTGGGTTGGTTCGAGCCCGCATGATTGACCAGAACTGGGTAGGACTAGTAACATTCATACATTCTACCATATTCCCTTTGTTAGAGAATGTACAAATCAGACTACTGATATTGTCCACACAAGACATCGACGACAGCAGGCGAATAATTTCTTGTGTAGCTTTAATTTGAATCATTTGAGCACTATTACAATTTTTGATTTCAAGAATGTTCGTTTTGAGAAATTTGTGGAACCACTTAACAGCCTTATAATATTGGATATATCCAGGAGACGTTGTCCCTTTATTTTTATATTCACTTTCAATAACTTCGAGTGCATTAACGTGACCTTTCCACGTATTGATATTGTTTATAAATTGAAGGAGACTTTCTTTCAACATTCGATTAATTTCTGAACATTTCGTTGTATCTACCCCCATTTCACACGAAACTGAAAGATGGTCAAAGTTGTTAGACTCTTCCTCGCCTGTATAAACAGGGTGGTGGTCTGAATAGGTTATTTTGTTGATCCCGAACAGAACTTGAGTATCCAGTTTGCTATTTTTCTTTAAATTACGGATAGGTTCTCTCATTTCCAGTGGATATGTCTCAATTTCTAGTGGAAATATAGCACGAATTCCGTCCTCATTTACTAGGGTTGACATCCGTTCAAAGAGATTTCTACAAAGAGTACACTTTTTCCACTCACTCAAAACTGCTTGTTTTCCTTTATACGTTTCCTCTTCTTTTACTGTACATTCCTCATTTGGTTTTTGAATATTTTTCATAATAGCAGAGATAAAATGTTTCCATCTAGTCTCAGGTTTACTGTGGAAGAAATAGTGAAATTTCTCTGTCTTTACTGGAGTGAGATTGAAATTGAACCATTTATCATAAAACATATACATTTCGTTTGTGGTGATTGGTGTGGTTGGCGTGGTTGCTGTAGTCGAAGACATGATTGCTGTACTTAATATTCTATACAACATTTAAGTCAATTTTTATTAATTAAAACAAAAACTCATACACTAATTTATCATACTCGGAGGTATGTTTGAAAGCCTCGTGTGCTAGAATTTTTCTATGATTTATTCCGATGTGTTCATAATCATTGATAAAATACTGATATTGGATTGGGTTCGATAAAATAGAAACAAATTTATAATTTTTAGCCGAAGCTCTCATTAGAGAAACCCCACCAATGTCGATGTTTTCTATACATTTATCTTGTTCAAATGGATAGAGATTGACAATTACAACTGAAAATATTGGTAGATCAAATTTAGAGAGTTCTTTAAGATGACTCGGTTTCTCTAAATCGGCTAGAATACCACCATAAATTTTAGGATGAAGTGTTTTTACTCGGCCATCGAATAGTTCTGGAAATTTCGTCAGATTATGAATATTGCGAATTTTAGGATGATAACTTTCATTCAGCGTGTTCAATAAAAAATTATAGGTACCACCAGTCGAATAAAGAGTGTAATTATTGTCTAACAGAAAAAGTGCAATTTCGTCTAAATTTGTTTTATCAGAAACAGAAATAAGAGCGTTATTCATTTTAATAATTTCTTAATTAATTTTTAAATTATTAATTTTTAAATTAAAAAAATATTTATAAAAAAATATTTTAAATTAAATTTTGTTCATAGTAAATTTTATATTCTTCAAGATTTTGGATCCCCATATCAAGATTACAAACAGAACAGATTGGTTTAAGATTATCGAGAGAATTCGTACCACCATAGAAGACCGGTTTAATATGACCACATTGGAAATGGTCATAATCGATCGATTTGGAACAAACATAACATGAACCTTCTATTGAGGTCTGATTATGTTTTTGCCAAACCTTACGTCTAAGAACCTTTTTAATTGTAAAACGAGTTCCAACGTGTATATGTTCCATCTGTTCGTATTTTGTACCAGTTTCGATTTTATATAGGATTCGATCAATCCATTCGAATTGTTTATAAAGACCGAGTACGAACGGTTTTTTACTTTGTTTATTTTTACATCGATTAATCGATTTTTCAATATTTGCAAAATGTTTAGAAATATTTGGATTAGAATATTGTTGCTGGTAGAAGGTATTCAATAATTCCATTTCGCGAATAAACAACATATAATCATTCTTACATCGTTTAGAAAGGTCGAGTTCTTGACTACTTAGTTTAATAAAAAGTTTGTCCTGATTAAAATTAGGAATATTCGGTTTTTCAGACCGACTGTTATAAATACTATAATTATCATTGATATGTTCCTCTATCCTTTTTGAGAATGATTTGTAGACAATAGCACAGGGGGGGAGACACACCTTTTTATTTTCATTCAGACCTTTGTATTTGTCTTCAAGTTCATCCTGGTCATTAACAATATAAATATCACAAAACACATCAAAAGTTTTAGTAGGATATTGATTGGTAAGATTGCGAATACAATTAAACCGATGTTGTCCATCAATAATATCAAATTTACCTTGAAGAAGGGTAAAGGTTAAGGCATTCGGAAAAAAAAAGTCTCCATGTTCATTTAAATGTTTATTTTGGAATTCATTAATATCATTAATATGACTATTATCAAGAACTCTTTGGCATTCGGGTGTTCGAATGGGAAATTTGTACAATTCACGATTGGTTAATTTTAATTTATAAAATTTTGGTCCAGAATAAATACATTCGAAGTTAATCGGAAGGGGTAGTTGGATCTTCTCCATTATAGTTAAAGACTATACGCGTCTATTGTTTAAATGTCTATTTAGACTATGCCAGTATAGTTAAATGGAGTGATTTTTCTTAGTTGTAATTCAATCTCAGGAGCGATATTTAATGAATCTATAAAGGCTGAGAGACTTTCCTTGGAAATATTCGAATTATTACGTGTAAATTGTTTGAGAGTTTCATATGGGTCTGGATAATTATGTTTTTTAAGAATCGATACAAGACCTTCAGCAACAACGACCCAATTATTTTCGAGTTCTAATTGGATTTTGGGGTTATTCACTTCGATTTTGTCTAAACCCGTTAGTAGAGAAGTATAAGAAACGATACAATGGCCGAATGACACGCCAATATTTCGACTGATAGAAGAATCGGTTAAATCGCGTTGTAATCTTGAGATGGGAAGTTTCCTGGAAAAGAATTCGAATAGAGTATTAGCAAGCATTAGATTCGCTTCAGCGTTTTCAAAATTAATAGGATTAACTTTATGGGGCATCGTCGAGGACCCGACTTCCCCTTGAATGATTTTGAGTTTAAATACTTCATTGGAGATATAGGCCCACATATCTCTAGACAAGTCGATAAGAATCGTATTGATACGTTTAATATTATCAAATAATCCACTCAATGAATCATAATGATCAATTTGTGTAGTATAGCGACTTCGTTTAAGGCCATAATTGTTAATAAATTTGTCCGAAAACGAATTCCAATCAATGTCTGGATAGGCAACATAATGTGCGTTAAAATTTCCAACAGCTCCACCAAATTTAGCATATAATTTAGTAGCTGAAAGAGAATCCAATTGAATTTCTAATCGTTCAATGAAGACCAATAGTTCTTTACCGAGTCTCGTGGGGGAGGCGGGTTGACCATGAGTACGACTTAATAGTGGTAGATCTATCCATTGGTTCGATAAAGTTTTAAGACGCTTAACAATAGTATTCATAGAGGGTAGAAGAACCGCTGAGAGAGCTTCAGAAATCGATAAAGGTAGAGCTGTATTATTAATATCCTGAGAGGTCAATGCAAAATGAATAAAATTTGTATGTGGGTTATTCATTAGTTTAAACCGATTCCGAATATAATATTCGATCGCTTTAACATCATGATTGGTGGTCTGTTCAATCTTTTTAATTTCGTGGGCATCAAAATTTCTATAAATGTCGGTTAATTCACTGGTTTGAAAGGAAAACTCTTTTAGTTCAGGTAAAACTTTACAAAGAGCCATAAAATAATCAATTTCAATTTTTAATCTATATTTGATTAATCCATATTCTGAAAAATACTTACTTAATAGTTTACACTTATTACTATACCTTCCATCAATTGGTGAGATTGCTTTTAAACTAAAGTCATCCATATTGTATTATGTAAACAGTAATGCTCTAAATACATTCGTATATTACAATTATGGGTTATTCCTAAATATGTGTGAAATTAAAAAAATAAAAAAAATAAAATATATTTAAGTTAACCCATCTATATTTACAGTTTCTATATCGTTAGAAGACATATTATTAAATATTAGGTGAGTATCAGTTGTATTGCCGTCAGAAATCTGATTTCGTATACTACCGAAAGTATCAGATGATCCATTACCCATTAACCATATCTGAGTTGATCCTGTAGATAGGAACACAGCCTGCGATAATTGGAAACTAGTAAAATTATCAGCACAGCACGACGCTCTATAAGGATAATTAACTTTAGTATTATCTCTCCATTTAATAGGATCTGTTATAATTAATTTAATTTCAGCATCATCCGGCATAGCGGTGTCTAGCATGAGAGTCGTAGAAACAACCCCTGCTATTTTCCCTTCTAAGTTTCTAGTAATACCTCTGCCACCGATAGTAAGTTCAGAGGAGCCAAAGTGTTCATTCATGGTTTCCCCCACCTGTATGCCCCATCTAGTAGGAGTTGATAGATTTGAAGATATAGTGGTAAAACAATCTATTTCACTCATCAATCGAATATCAAAAGTAGAAGCTAAATTTATAGCAGTTGCATCAGTAGGATTAAATCTAGCTCCGTTGTATGCGATATATATTCCATACCATACATCTTGCTCTAACACTATATCACCCCCAGTTAATACATTGTGTCCCTCGCCGTGTTGTCCCCAAGCAAACTTAAGATCGGCGGCTGCCGTGGAAGTCGTGGCGTTCTTGACTGCCAAATATATATTATTATCACCACTACTACCACCCTCTCCGAAGTTCCATATATGCGCGTTGGCGTTCAAGCCGTTTAGTTTAAACACAACAGTAGTAGCCCAAGGTCTTCCAGCCGGGTCACTAGTAGTATGTCCAATTGTAGTTGGAGCACTGACTCCTCCAAACGAAGGCCCCCCTGCCCCTCCCATCATCATTGGAACGCCACCGACCGTTGGATTCACCTGGCTAAGATATTCGCTACTTGCATTAAACTCGATTGCCTTATCCCAAGGCGTGATAATGCCCGGATTTTGCGGTAAGGATATTACGTAAAGTGTCGGCCACGTGACTAAAGAAAAATCGAACTCATTATTAGGTGCCGCGCCACTGTTTTTACCATAAAAAATCCCAACATCAAGGTTAGGAAACCCATAGGGCGTCGAGCCGCCAGTTTGATCTTTATTAGAAGCTCCGCTCGTAATCGGAAAGCATACCCAAGTAGTAGTAGTAATATTATTACCATTATACTGCCAAGCTCCTCTAATATTATTACCAGAGCCAGTCAGTTCTAAAAAGAATGATAATCCTGTTATAGGTGTTGATGAATTAAAACTAGGAGTGGTGTCTGCAACCCCCAAACCATTTTTCATTAATTGCGCATACTTCGTTCCGGACCCATCAACGTATAATTTAATATATATTCCACCGGGTGCCCCAGCAAATCCAGTAACATCAGAGCCACCATTTAGACCTGGGTTTTTATTAATATCCCAAGTAGGGTCTTTGTATCCAATAAAAATATGATCAAAATAGTCCATATTATTAAATAACTGATTAATGAAAGTATCAGGTATGATCAATCTTTCACCTTTTGTGATCGTTTGTTGCAAGGTAGCCCAGGTGCTGACAGTTGCAGTTGTTCCAACTAATGTAGCAGGACCGTTGTGATTAATACCCGTTATGGGGGTAGAATAGGTTGATCCGGATATAGGCATCGTTACATAATATGCTACCCCATCAGATGTCCACTTGAACTTAATTGGTGGAACATCATCAGGTATATCAAACTCAACATAAGAACCAAAATTTCCAGGAATTCCTACAGGCGTAACATATGTAGTATAATCGATGCTATTATCACTAATTAAACAGAACCCGAGTGAATCTGTATAGTCAATAGTAGAAGAATCTAACCAAAATTTATATATTTGATTAACATTGTACGTTAGTGGAGTAGCGGTCCCCGGGGTGTTTTGATCGACACCATTAAATAATGGTAAATCATTCGTCTTTGTTACATTAACTTGATAGAAAGGTAATGGTGCGGCAATAACCGATAATCCAGCTACACTTAATGCCACTCTTGTTTCGATCTCCTTAGTCCCAATTACTAATCCTAGTGGATTTGTTCCAGTTACAATATGAGCATCAATCCATGTTTGATCATGATCAAATGAGCCACCAACCGGCTCTGTCGTTAATGATGGGAAGTCAGGAGAGAATGATCTCATAAGAACTATATTACCTTCATGTGTAAACTCAATCCCCAGATTGTAAAGTATATCAATATTACTATATCTATTAATATGTATGGCCTCGGGACTAGTTCCCCCATGAGAGTGTGTTATCTTAGTGAGTAAATTAGTAACATTTTGATTTTCTAATCTATGCAATGCATAAAAATCCTGTTCTACAAGAACAGTCAAATTAGCCCCAGATTTAGGAACACCTACAAAAACTCTATTATCGTATCCAGATTCTCCATCTATATTTGGTAAAACATTAGTGTTAAACCAAGCTTTAGTTGCTATAAATCTTTGACCTGGTGACAAAGTTAAATCATCCACTGACACTACAGAGTTACCATTTAATAAATTGGTAGTGTCCATATTTCCGTGTACTATTGTAAATCCAGAAGGAGCCTCTGCTGTATTCTGCATATGTATAAAGTTTGGTAAAGAGAAACTACCCCCAGATATCTGAGCAGGCATAGCCATAGTAATAGTAGGGTTTTCATAATTAGTTAATGAACTAGTTCTAAATACATAGTCGTTTAGTGACAATTGAATTGTTCCATCATGATTATATAGTTTCCATCTATCGTTTGAAGTTACTGAGATCTGTTCGGTAGCATTATCCGTCCAACCAAATGGAAGCAATCCAATCCAACCACTATATACAGTTCCGAAGTTTTGTCCTTGGGTGTTACCTGGAACTCCTGTAAAGGGAGCCAATAAATCCCATCTGGACCCGGGTGCAATATTATAAGCAGCAACATCAGTTTCTTTATCTATACCATCTTTAACTATACCATAACAATAGTATTGATCGCGATGATACCATTCGAGTGAGTCACCATCTTCAAGGGTAAAAACTATATCGTAAACAAATGGCATATCAGTATTATCACCTAACCACATTGTCCCATCTGTGTTAGGAACTGTACCATCACCATCAACAACAGACCCCGTATGAAGGAATCCTGGTAGATTGGGTACAAGTGGTGTAAGATTATTAACTATAATAGTTAATGTACCAGTAGAATTTCCATAACCAGTAAAAGTTCTGATTATATTTACAGTATAAATTGTAGACGGAAAATTGGTTGAATCTCCATCTATAAAGGGTGCTTGACCCGTTATATTACCATTGTCAGTGGTTTGTATTATCCACGCAGGGGCATCAGAAGCTATTGTAGTAATAAAGGTTGAGCCAGGTTGATGAATTGAAAAATTTAAGAAAGTTGATTCGTCTCGGTATATTATTTGGTCGGTATAAGCAGAAGGTATATTTGTAGAATCATCATTTGTCGGAATTTCGTTCCAGGAAACATTTGTAGAATTACCAAAATCACCATTAGTTGGAGCATAACCACTATTTAAAAAAAAACCAGTTTCTGGACCAAACCAAGTAACACCAGTGGTATCACCCCAAGAATAACCTTGATTCTTTCCAGAACCACCTGCAACAGAATCTATAAAATTTGCCTCAGCTGTTGTTACAAATAATGGATAAGTAAAACTTCCAACTGGAGATTCAATATAATACCACGTTGCTTGATTCGTCCCTTCTTCTGTAGCAGTAAGATCATATTTATTTAATTCGGGTATTCTGTCAGCAGTGTGAGTGGCCTCACTTGAACCTATATATATATTTAGAAAGGTTCCGTCTAATGGAGCTGTTAACGTAGCAATTAATTCATCATACGTTTCATGCCACAGTTCTAAAGTATTATCTGTTTTATAACGAAATGAAACCAATCCAAGATTATTCTGTGAGGTTGTTATTAAGTATGTATAATATCCTATATGATTTGGAGGCGGCGAGTATGCTGAACTATCCACATTCCATGTCCAATTATCATTTACTCCTTTGTTCTCCGTTAGTAATCGAGCAGTATTATAATTTAATAGACTTGTTATCAATGTATTTGCATTGCTTTCATTTTCCCCCGCGCCAGTATAACCAATACCTATAGCCTCATTCCGACCACTATAATTAAAATTCAAAGTTATCTTTTCGCCTGGATTAAGGTCCATATTACTTTTAATAATTGTATGATTTTCTAATCCATTAATCCATTCACCATTCTGAGAATTATCCAAATCATGAACTATAGACCATCTTTCTGTTCTTTCTATCATAACTGGAAACGTGGCGTTTGGTTGATTTTCTCCTCCAAAGAAAATAGTCAAGGAATCACCAACTTGTAATATATTGGAACGACCTATAATCAATTCGTTACCATCAGTAATATCTAGTAGATACAAATGGTAATCATTTCCATATCTTAGAGCATAGACTGTATTATTAGTAACATCCCAGGTATCGGTGCTAGTATCATTATTACTATTTATTGTTACTCCATAAGAAACAGGACTCGTAATCTTACTAGTCGTTCTAACATATCTAAATCCTACACTCCAATTTGAACTATTAAATATATATTGTTCGTCAGTAGCCTGTGGGGTCCCCGAATAGATCCCTATAATAAATTCGCCAGTACTATCGTGTGTCCATGTATATTCATGACCTTTTTCTAGGAAATTACCGTTATAAAATGGTTGTTGAGTTCTTATATTTGTAATCCCAGCCGTTATGCTGGAGGCTACAATTTGTTCATTCTCCCTATCACCATACGAGATGTACCAGTTATTTATCTGGGCTGGTAATGTTTCTCCTGCGTTCATTCCAACGTTAGAAACCAAGTAGTCTTTATATTGAATTAAATTCATATTAAATGCTCCATTAATTGTATCGTTTAAAGAAGAAATAGAATTAGGAGTGGTAAGTAAAACCCCATTTAAATAGACCTTACCTAGAACGATGCCTCTTAATTGTATTTTTTTACTCGATTTCAAAATTATGTCTATAGTGCTTCCCATATCAATAGACTTTAGTTCATTAATTTTATAGGAATTAATCACATTCCCATCTTGACCGTCCTTTAAAGAAATCATTTGATAGTCGTCATCAACGTCAATATCTAATTCAGGAACAGCCATAACATGATTACTAAATGGAAGTTCAGAATAATTACCTACTAAGGGGTTGTTAACTGCCGTTAGTCCAATATTTTGATAGGAGTTATCACCTAAACTCAATCGAAGATCAGTAACATTTACTTCACTTAAATCAATAGCAACAGACTGTCCGATAAATCCAACATCATCAATCTTAATAATATTTTTTTCATTATCTTGACCACCACCAACACCAGAAGAAATTAGAACCCCAATTTTATTGGTATTTGAACCAAGTCCTGTATAGTGAATCTGTGTATCAAGAATTTCACAAATAAATCGGGCTGCATTATTTATAGATAGAGTCGTTCCAGTCGTTCCAGTATAAGTGGACGATGCTTTAATTTGTACACTTGCTTTAGCATCGCCCTCATTTCCGATACCGTTAAGAGTAGAACGATTATTATCATACAGACCACAATCACGAAGAGTGGTATTCGATGAACCCCAAGCACAAAAACCTGCGTTCCAGTTACCATTCACTTCATTTTGACTAAATTTGTTATTAATACCTCCAATGGCTAAAAGACCGTTATTAGCATTATATGCCGAGAAGTTCATAGTAACCGTCACATTCTGACATCCCTGCAATGGTCCTGCGGCAAGATATATACCCGATTCTATATTCTGAGCAGAAACATTACGAGTAATAAAACCATTACCATTTATACCACAGTCTGAAATGCGAATACCACGAAGGTTATTTAAAACTCGATTCCCAATAATCTGTACATGATTAACGTTTTCTAATCTCATCGCACCACCATCCGATGCTGCTGTGGAAGCATAGAAGTTTTGTAATTCAATATCCGTGGAATCATAACCAGCACGTAGCGTAACAACGTCCTTAGGAAGAACTGTATTTAGATTTGTTCCATTCCAACCATTATAGCGGAATTTACAATCGATAATATCCACGCTACACACCAAGGGCGTGGGCACGCTCAACTGGCCCTTAATGTTAATCGCATATTCCGAAGCATAATTAAATTCTATATTTTTAAATATAAATGATATATTAGTATCTGAGTCTCCAACAAATTTAAATAGATTACCACCCGGAATTTTAGTAGAATCATACGTATCAAATCTAATTTTAGTCCCATCAATTCCATAGAAACTTAAACTATGTGATGGTAGTGTAATTTCAGATGCAATAATATTCTCGCCTTTTATAAAAATTTTATCCCCGAGTTTGGATAGACCTATTGCAGTTGCTAAGGATGTATATGGTTTTATATTTGAACCATTTGACGTAGTACCTGTATAACCTGGATCAACATATAAGTCATAATATCCAATTACATCAAGTGCTTCTAAATCATTTGTATAGGCAATTATTTTATCTTCAAACCCTCGCTTTTGTACGTCTGTCTGGTAGCGAACACCGCCCCAGGTCAAAATATCTTTACCTTTACATACGTACAGTGGTCCTAGGTCTTTTCCTTCAACGTCTATTTTCCTAATAGAAGCATGATTGGAAGAACCAGCTAGAACGTCTAACGGGTGATCGAAGAACCACGATAAAGTCTGGTCTGCCACTAATCCTGTATGAGATAAAACCTGTTCATAGACAGGAGTTCCATCAACCGATAATTGGTATTTCAATCGAATGTGTGCTGGTACCACTTCTGCCGCTATCGTCGTAATACCGACACCAGAAATATTATCTTCAAAATAATTGTTACCCTCATAAGGAATGGATGTTCCGAACTCTGGCAGTCCACCTAATGGTGCTATTCCATAGGACCCATACACTCTAGCCGTAGGGGGAGATACACCAGTATCGTTTTGATTTTCTTCAAGACTCTGGTCTTTAATACCACCCCACATAGGGTAATAATTTACATCCGATGTAAGATTCGTGAAAAAGATATTTGCACTACCTGATGAAATTTTATGTTGACCTCCTAGGTAGAAACTATTAAGAGTTGTTCGTATGGCTCTGTCTGATTCTAACAAATCAGTTACAGGATTATATTGGATATGACTTAGTGTTTGTTTATCACCTTCTGTGAAAGCTGTATCACTATCAGCACCAGTAACAGCATTATTCAATGCTCTAAGAAGCTTAGTCATAGCTATATTGGATATATTTGACATCTTATAATATTAAAAAAGAAAAAATTTAAAATATTTATTTATTAAAATTATTTATTTACAAAATATTCTGACATCCCCAGTCCATACTTTATCGTGGAAATAATATTAATAAATATTTTAATTGTGATGTATTTTGTGAATGGTAATCGATATTAACTTAACCCAGTAATATTAACACTAATATATTCAGTCATATCAATATTCTCAGGGCTATCACAGAAGATAGCATTAGTCAGGTCAGCATTATTTCTAATGTAATTAGTATCATCTTGAAAACTAGATGCATTAGAAGTATCTCCATATAAGAAGATAGCTGTACTTGCTGCTTGATAATTAATAACAGGATTAGCCATACTGTATGTTCTACTTGCATCAAGAGCTATGTGTGGCATTCTGTAATGTTTACCTTCTCTGTAATCAATCTCCCATTGTAAAGGATCTCTAGTACATACAGCTATCTCAGCCTCTAAAGGTCTATAACCATAAGCTGTCATTACACCTGCTTGTATACTACTTGAATAAGTAAGTGCTGTTACAGATGATGCAATTGTTATTGCACCTATAGTACCATTCAAAGTAAGACTAGCTTTACTACGAGGATTGCCACCTTTAGTCGCATTCATGTAAGTATTATCGATTTCAGCATGATCGAAAGATCCGTGCCAAAATGTTTCAGTCATTGCAATTCTAGTTGCAACTCCTGTAACTAAATCAGTTTGAAAGAATCTATATACTTCTAATCTTTCAGCTGCAGTAGAATTACCCCAACCAATAGTTGCACCACTAAAATCATGATACAATCCTAACCATTCATCTCCAGTTGTTACCTGACTTGTTGAAGTCAGCTCTACATATCGTCCTCCAGTATCTGACATTCTCCAAAACATATAACCTTCACCATCGATGTACCATTGCTTACTCTTAAGCTGTACATTGTCTTGTCTCAAGTCCAACATCTGAGCTACTTTAATCTTACCATAGTTAGAACCTCCTAAAGTAATTTTTTCAGTTTTACACACAATAGACATCATATAAGGATAACAATCACCTACGGCGTTCTTAGTTGTGTCAGCATTAGGATAGTACACAGTACCATTCCCTCTACCTAATCTATTCCAAGAAGCTCCCATGTGACGTTGCTGTGTATGTTCAGCAGGGGTAGAGAGGTAAAGAGCTTTAGTATAGCTAGTAGTAAGTGCTGCAGTTGTAGCTGGAATCGAAACTTTTATTAATGCAGACCAATCTATATCGTCATAGTTAAAGTCTACCGAGTTAGTTGAATTATCAAGAAACATCATCACGTCAATATTTGTGAATGCATATCCTTGATCACCTGAATCATACTTTTCTACGTTAGTCCAATCAAGATAAGTGGTTGTTTGTACATCGTGTGTGTCGTAATCAATACCTATTCTAATGTTATTACCATTAGGCGTAATTTCTATGAATGCGCTCGTATCTGGAAGGAATGACGGAATTAAAACATATTGTGTACATACATTCGAACCACCTTTAATGACGTTAAGACTGGCGAAGGCGCCGGATTTAAAGAACTTAATACATAGATCGTATTCGAATCCAGAATTGGAAGAAGTGTTACCGTCTTGAGAGTTATCCCAAGCTCCATCCTTTATACCAAAGCATAAAGTCTGTTGATCTTTCATAGCATTAAAAGCATTTGTAAAGAATGCTCCGCTAAAAGTCAATCTTTGTCCAGGAGATAATTGTTCATTAATACTTATCCAGTTGTCATCGGCCACAATTAATGAGTCTTCTGGACCTTCATTTAAAATTCCCGTTACTATTTGACCATAAGTTGAACCTGAGAATATTATGGGAACGTCTGTATAACTCGTATTCAAGGCAAGGTCGTAAAATCTTAAAAACTTGCCTGGTATAACATCGCTAGGAATAACATATTGTAGATAAGAACCAGTAGAACCTGCTGAACCATTCATAGTGCTTCCGTCGGCTACTGAAACAGTGTTACCAGAAGAATCAACTATACTTAGACCATCGCCATTATAAATTGAAGAACCGTCCATATAGAACTTATAGGTCAGTCCAGCAGCGAAAGTAACAGAGCTAAAATCTAATTCTGTAAGTCCTCCATCTTGAGTAAATTTAATATTACCGTCTTCCTTATCGATAATAGTAAATTCATTACTATCTAAGTTTGCTAGAACGGTAATATGTATTGATCCCGATGTCCCACCAAACGGATTTGTCTTTGTTACATTAATTGTATGTGATATCGAGAAACCATACCCATTTGTTATATCTTCAGTTGTCGCGGAGATACTCGACCCATTATCACCATATCCATTAGGAAGTCCTGTAATAGTATAGTTATTCGTATCTCCTGGTGGTTTGTATTGTATAGTCATGTACGTTTTTTCCCGGGCGATATGAGAAATATTATTAAATGTAGGCTGAAATCCTGAATCAGCACCAGTAGCTTGTTCGTTCCATATAACATTTGTACTAGTACCATACACCCCGCCTTGTGGTGGAGCAGTTCCATTATGAACAGAATTAATCGTATTCATATACCACGTAGTCCCAGTAGGATCATCTTGGAATGTATGAGGATGACTTGTACCAAGACCACCTTCTTTACTGTCTATAGCATTTGCTTCTGCTATCGTTTTAAATAATGGATAATAAAAAACTCCATCAGGTGATTCAATAAACCACCATTCCTGTAAATTACTAAGAGTTTCTATGGATGCAATTTCATATTTATTTAATGCTGGAATATTTGGTGCTCCACCTCCTGATGCACCTAAATATACATTAAACTCTGAACCATCAAGTGGTGTAGATTTTGTAGCCATTAATTCATTATTACCTTCGTGCCACATTTCTAATGAATAATCCGATCCATATCTCCAAGATATCAACCCTAAATTAACTCCAACCCCTAATTGATAACCTCCGCCACTAGTCGTTACATAGTAAGAAGAGGCTGTATTCCATACCCAATCAGTTGGTACATTTCCTCTAATTACTTCAGAGGTTTGGTAGATTAGATTAGATGTAATAAACCCCCTAGCACCTGATTCACCTGTAGAAGTTCCAGTATATCCAAAGCCGAGACCTTGGTTCTCCCCTGGGTGACTCATATCAATAGTAATTTTAAATCCTGGGGAAACGGTTACTCTTGATTTTATAACACTATTGTCCTCTATACCATTAGCCCACTCCCCCCCTTCTGAAGAATCGTAATCTGCTACAAATTCCCACGTTTCTGTTCGTTCAGTAAAGATTGGAATTCCTCCATTTAGATACGTAGCCATTTGAATCATTACAGAATCGCCTGCTTGTTGTGATACACTTCTACCTATTAATGTTAAAGAACCATTTGCTACTACTTCATAAAGCGATAAGTATCCATCATTACCAAATCGCAACGCCATTTGACCACTATTGATATAATATTGATTGACTACACTACCACCCTGTTCTATAGTTGTATTGGATCCATCGGCACCTTTCCAATATCTATTATCAGAATTTGCATAATATTTAAATCCTACCGTCCAGTTTCCGGGTGTATTCGGTCCGCTGTTCATGTCTGAAGCAACTTCTGGTCCTCCATATATACCTATCATATAATCTTGAGTCGTATTGTGTGTCCATATAAATTCATGACCCTTCTCAAGGGCTTCACCATTATATATAGGCATTCTATCTGCTGTATAACTACTAACTGGATTAATCAATACTTGCTCCGTTTGATTTATACCATAAGAAAAATACCAATTATTTGCTATGGTTGGAAGACTACCACCATGGGTTTCGTCCCCGTTGATTCCTACCTCAGAGACTAAAAATGTTTTATAGTCTACAAGATTCATACTGAATGCCCCATTCATATTTAGTATCATAGAACCTAGATCAGTACCTGTTACTAGACCTTTAATATAAACATTACCCCACGTTAAACCACGAAGTTGGATCTTATTACTATTAGCCTGTAAAATATCACATTTTGCATCACTACCAACACCACTAACAACCGCAATTAATTCATGCTGTTTATAAGTATTGATAACCTTACCACCGACACCTTCGCATAGAGAAATCATTTGTTTTAAAGTATCAAGTTCAATATCTAAAACAGGAACAGCCATAACATGATTACTAAATGGAAGTTCAGAATAATTACCAGTTGTACTGGCTACTTTAACCGCTTTGCTTCCTATAGATTGATAGGAGTTGTCGCCAAGACTTAATCTTAGATTAGAAACATTCACTTCACTTAAATCTATAGCGTAATACTGACCGATAAATCCCACATCATCTATTTTAATAATATTTGTGTCATTATCAGGTAGTAATCCTACCTCCGCTGATATAAGTATACCGATCTTTTCAATGTTCGACCCTAATCCTGTAAAATGCACTTGGGTATCAAGCACCTCACAGATGAATCTCGCTGCTGAATTTAACGATACTGGATTATCCAAATAAGAAAAATTTTCATTAATTTGTATACTTGCTTTCGCATCTGATACATTTCCTATACCACTATATCCTGACCTATTATTATCATATAATCCACAATCTCGAAGTGTTGTATTCGCGACAGACCACGCACAAAATCCGCCATTCCAGTTACCATTCACTTCATTTTGTGAAAATTTATTGTTAATACCACCGGTTACCAATATTCCATTATTAGCATTATATGCTGAAAAGTTCATCAATACAGTTATATTCTCACATCCACTCAATGCTCCCAAGCCAAGATAAATTCCTGAGTCTATATTCTTAGCAGAAACATTACGTGTAATAAATCCATTACCATCGATCCCACAATCCACTATTTTAATTCCCCGCATATTTTGTAAAACTCGATTACCAATAATCTGTATATTAGTAATGTTTTCTAGGTTCATCGCACCACCATCCGATACTGATGTGGAAGCATAGAAGCCTTGTAATTCACCAGGTGTAGAATCATAACCAAAAACATTAGTCGTTGCTGGTAGAACTGTATTTAGAGTTGTTCCATTCCAGCCATTATTAACAAAACCACAGTCGATTATATCCACTGCTGCCGCTCCACCAGTGATATTCAATGCATACTTTCCAGCATTCATAAATAAGATTTTGTTAAAAATAAATTTGACTGTATTATCAGGGGGTTGGTATCCAACAAATTTAAATAGATTAAGATTCGTAGACACATATGAAGAAAATTTTATAGTAGTTCCGTCAATACCATAGAGAGATAGTGAATGGAATAGAGGAATTTCAGCCGTTATATTATTTTCACCTTTAACAAAAATCCTATCTAGGGGCTTAGACGAAGCAATAGCAACCGCAAGACTTTGATATGGTCTTAGATTCGAACCATTCGACGTTCCAAAATAGGTCGGATCAACATATAGGTCATAATATCCAATAATATCGAGGGCTTCTAAGTCATCCGAAAATGCAACCAGCTTGTCTTGAAATAGGCGATGGTGAACTTGAGTGTGATAGCGAATGTTACCATCGTCGTCTGCGACCAGACCTTCGGCTACGAGTAGCAAACCTAAATCTTGTTCCTTAGTATCGATTTTCCTAATAGAGGCATGGTTGTATGTGGTCGGCGTTCCTACGATATCCAGAGGATGATCGAAAAACCACGATAACGTCTCATTTACGACTAAACCATCGTGTTCCAAGATTTGTTCGTAGACAGGCGTTCCATTAACTGACAGTTCATATTTCAATCGAATGTGTGCTGGTACAACTTCGGTAACAACAGTTGAGATACCCATCCCACTAATATTGAATGGGAAGAAGTTGTCTCCGTCATAGTGTATGTGTGTGGATGGGTTTGGGTCACCGCCAAGAGAGATGGTATTGTAAGCGCCAAACACTCGCCCTTGAGGGGAATACAGACCCACATCGTCTGTAGCCCGATTTGCTATATTTGTATGATCTTTTATACCACCCATGAGAGGATACCAATTATCGCCACTTGTTAGATTCGTATAATAAATATTTTCACTACCACTACTCATTTTGTGTTGATGGCCAAGATACAGACTATTAAGTGTAGTTTCAATTGCTCTATCTGATTCAACTTTATCAGTAACAGCATTATATTGGATATGGTCTAGAGTTCGTTTGTTGCCTTCTGTGAATATAATCCCACCTTCATTTTCTACGGCAGTTCTCAAAGATTTCAAAAGATTTATCAATCCAAGGTTTGTTATACTCCCCATCTTATAATATTGAAAAAGAAAATATTTATTAAATTTTATTTTGAATTTGTATAAATATATTTACTCGAACCGAGTAAATATATTTGTATTACATAAAAAGTATAAAAAAACCCCACACCCCAGGCCTGGGTGGGTCGAGGAACTAAGTTCTCTTATTACCACGCGAGTTTCTTCTCATTTTTTCAATCAGATTTCTTGTATACTTTGGACCAGTTTGAGCACCTTTGTCTTTAGCAGTCTGATTCCATCCCCAGTAATCTTCATGAGAGGGATACCGAACCGTTCTACATATATTCGAAATAAAAATGACTTCTTCATCTGGTTTAATATTTGCCAATTTGATAACATTTCTCATAATATCACTTAACTTAAATGGTTTCTGTGGATCAAAAGAGTATCGGTCATCGATTTTGTCCATAATCCATTTATTATAGACGGTAAGTTCATCGAGGTCAGGTGTTAAAGATTGAAGATAGCGTGTAAGATTTGGGTTCGTCTCAGGCTTCGACTCAGGAATCTCGAGTAGTAAAGCTCGTTTCATTAAGTCATATGAGGAGACATCTTTAATAACACTAAAGAATTCCCATTCTGGTATAGTTGTATCTTTATGACTGGTAGCACCCGAATAATTTTTAAAAAGTGTGCTAAATTTTTCATTCTCGATGTAAGCAGGAATCGTCGTAACATCAAAAACGGGAAGTTCGAAAATACCAGCGGGCCACGTTGCACCATTATAAAAGGCATTTTCAGGATTACCTGAAGAAGGAAAAAATGTGATGTTTGAGTCCTTTGGTCCATTAACGTTTTCTCCATTTGGATTTATTCTTGGATAAATAGCAAAATTCGTATCTTTTCGATCTCCATGAAAAGCGTGTTGTTTATTTACTATATTTAAATAATTATCTAGAATGGACATATCTTCATTCGTTTTTGAATTATAGATTAATTGTCGAAATTCTTCATTATTTTGCATAGATTCCATAATGTTAAAACTGGTATTCGTTAACCCTTGTCTACCAGTCGATTGCGCATTCAGAAATTTTATATTATTCTTAGGTAAAATATCAACAAACTCTCTGGTTAAATCGATTCTGTTTGGATCGTCTATAATTTCATATTTATTTTTATTGATTGTATTATTAAATTTGATCAATTTATCATTTTTAAAATAGTTCGTCGCACATTTTTTACAACAGGTAATCCCAGAATGACCCTTCTCTAACCGAGTTTTATTTAAATACATAGCAGAAGGTGGCGATTTGGTCTCTTTATGCCAGACACAGGGTAATCCAGACGAGACATTCTCTTGTAAGGTTTGATAGGCCCATTCAATTTCATCATCTACCTCGATATTACTTTTGTCGTATGGAATGCTTGGGTTTTGTGCTCGTGCTATACCCTCTTCATATTTTTGTTCCAATAACTTTAAAATTTTGGTATTTGGTGTTAGATAGACGACCGAACATTCATAAGAGTGCCCGAAAATTATAAATACTCTGGGTGTAGGTTTTTGTAAAACTTTCGGGGTCGTAAATTTTTTCTTGCGTTTCGTTTTGTTCTTTCTGTTACGATTATTGGTTCGTTTCGAAAGATTATTACGTGTCGTTTTGAGTCGATTCGTCTTAGAAGATTTTAGAGTAATATTCGAGAATTTTACTCCTGAATTCGTTATAGAGAAGTCGCAATAAAAAATATCACCTGCTTGTGGTTTATATGAGCGATTCGTAAAAGCAGAGAAAAGGAACGGTAGTGTTTTTTTACCAACTAATTTTTTAGGTTTTTGAACCCAAAACGTTCCAGTACCCTTTTTCAAATCAACTTGTTTCACTTTACCTTCTATGTTGTTATTACCGGTTGCTTCCAGATATGACGAGAAAAGGTCGATTGTCTGTTGATTCATTATAATTATGTTAGATTTAATTTATTAAATTAAAATAGGGTGATTTTAGACATTGTGTAGCAGAAAATCTTTTCAGATGGTCATATTCTAACATTTTATGTAATAAACCGATTAGATATAATTGTTGAGTATTAGTGAAACTGGTAAAAAGAGTGGTGGCTCGAATATATTTCACAAATCCGAATTCGTAACTAAGAGTACTCATTAGAACTTTTAACATTGGTATAGTTTTGGAATAGAATAATGGCTTGAATACGATGAGTTCATATATAATACAACCGAGACTCCAAATATCGATTTTTCCACTAAATTCTTCTTCATAAAGTAGTTCTGGAGCACGGTAAAAACGAGAGACAATATAGAAGTTTGTCTTTAAATTTGAACCATGAATTATACTCGCTCCAAAATCAATAATTTTAATCGTCATATATTCGAGACTGGTTATCATTATATTCTCTGGTTTTAGATCGGCATGAATAATAAAAATAGAATGTATAAATTCTACACCTTCTAACATTTGCTTCGTGAATTTGCATAGAACTTGATTATTGATTTTTTCTGTATGTTGTTTATAAAATGTATAGAGATTACAAAATAAAGGTTCAAATAGAAGACAACTATTCGTCTTATACGTTTGTGTTCCAAAATATTGAACAATATTTTTGTGTTTAATATTTTTCAAAATATTCAGAATTTTAATTTCTCGATGAACGAATTTAACATAATGCGGAAGAATAATTTTTAGGGCATAGAGTTTCTCTGTAGCCACGTCCTTGACGAGATGGACCTTCGAAAACCCTCCACGACCAACTGTACATAGAGTAGAGAGATCCATTTAATTAATCTAGTTCTTAAGGTTTAAATACCATTAAAAAATTGATAAAAAAATTAACCAATGAGATAATTAATCACAGCCAACACCTATCTTTCCACAACAGTTCGAATCAGTTTCAAACAACGCCAGAACTTTACAAGCATGTCGATGAATAACTTCTACGATCCACCGAGTAATCCTGAGGACTTCAGTCTATACTATACGGACCGACAAAGTTCTATTGATATTCCGAACAAATTTGTCAAAGAAATTTGTGGTAAAAACAACTCGAACTTGAGGCGTCTGGAACAACAATATAACGTGAGTATTTCGCTCATTAATATTTGGACACCACCAGTCGTCGAATTCCTCTTTACACATAATGAGTGGCTGAAACGTTCGGATCCCAATAACAAGATGGCACTCTGTATGAATGAAGTTCGTGGTATTCTAATCGATGCTAAATTACAATTCGCACAAAATACAACCTATGGATGTAAGAGTTGTCTCACGAATGTTGGAACACCCTCACTTTTTACGAACAACTGTTCAATTTGTGAGAAAAAGCGTGGTTGCAATGACTGTAAGAATGAAGATGGTACCTATGACAATCTGTGTGAATTTTGTGGTCGTGAGAATTGTTGTCCTACATGTCTTCAAATTGATGGAACTGTGTTGGCTAAGTGTGAATGTTGTAATCGTAAATAAATAGAGAAATAAATTCTGTAAAGATAAATGTATATTTTTTTTGATTATTAGTTCTAATAATTATTAGAATAATATATTCTATAATAGTAATGAAACAAGCGATTACCTTATGTTTATTATTTTTAATTGGGTGTTTTATATATAAAATTCAGTCGCATCAGGTTAAGAGTTCAAGTAAGATTACAACAGCAACCGTAGAAATAATGAATTCGTTTGTAGGAGATGTATCGGTGAATTCCGAACTAGATCAGGTCGTAGTCGAACCAGAGATGGAGACATTCCCAGTCAGGATCTCCGATGTAAATAACTGTAAGGATTGTAACAAAGAGGTAATAACGAATATATCGATGAAATATATTTTCGATTTATTAACCCCAGAGGATTTTAAGGAGATTAAGAAAATGTTAAACCAGTCGTATGAGACACTCACTAAGGTCGAATTATTCGATTTAATGAAAATCGATGTTGAATTTTTTATGGGCTCTTTGGAAATTAATATAGACTTTAAAGATGAGAAATTTAAGAGGATTATAGATAGTAAACAATTGAGAAGTGATAAAGTAGGAGAAGCGATCTATAACCGATTACATCAGGTTCGAGCTTCAAAAAAAATTAAACAAAATTTGGAACATAATAGAATCAATCTAATATGGGAAAATGACTATGATGAAGAGTTCGACCCGTATCAAAAGATTATTCATGATGATACAAGTAATGAAGTAAAAATAGTAGATAAGGCGCCTAAAGAGTATAATGATGAATTTGAACCGACTAGATTAAGATGATTAGACAATCATATCCTCGATCTTCCAGTATTCTTTTTTCGTATTCAGATCCCGTTCGATAATGAATGGAGTTTTATGTTTATCTAATTCTAATTCTGCAATTTCGACAACACTCGTCATATATTTTGGTGTGTCAATGAAAGGTTGAGCGCCCATACTCAGTTGTGTAGCACGAATACCAACAATAGCAGTCCTTTCATATTTAGAGAGTTTGTTGGTAGTAATGTTCGACTTTTTAAGAACATGATAATTTTTAAGAAAGTCGTTGTTATCAACAAAGTTGGGTTCGGTAATGATATTAGAAGACATATTAATTTATAATAAAAAATATTTATAAATCAATTTTATAAAATAATGAGAATTACCAAACATTCGGTTCGATTTTATGTTTATGACAATCGAGACACATATAAATATATTTCATATTGGTTTCATCATAATTAATATAAATAATATTCGGAGTTTTTGAAGGACATTTTTCATTCGGACACTTAATACCTACCGTTTTGGGTAGAGAGGGATCATGATGCGTATATTGATTAATAATGGATTCCTTTTTAATACTATCAGTATTAAAATTGACAGAATAGACACTATTTTCTTTAGGTTTAATTGTCTCATCAGTATTACCACAACATCTACAATAATAGATGAGTTTTTCGGTTGATTCTACAACACCAGTGCCTTCGAGTTCTTTTTCTTCATTAACGATTTTATAGTAAAGCATGTTGTCGCAATTTTCACAGAACTGCATGTTTGTATAAAGGTATATAATATAAAATATACTTTAAATTTCAATTTTATTATAATTCGTCTTTTTTTATTTTTTTAATTTCCATCTTTTTTTATTGGTCTTTGTTAGACTAACAATATATAATTGATTATCATTTTCTGAGATTTGTTCATAGCCGATCTCAAACAAAATGGATTTTTGGTTTGGTGCTTTACGAGTGGATTTTTTAATTAGTGGTACAATAGTATAGTATTTATCGAGACAACTTTTATAATTAACTTTACTAAAAAGACTATAAATTTGAGAGCGAATTATAGAATTATCTATAGATTTAATTGATTCAATATATTCCAAAAAGAAATCTTTATTTTGTATGAAGAGATTGGTCATAATAGTTTTAAACCCCAAAAATTTCTCAGGAGTGTTTAAAATATTTTGTAGAACAGCAATAACTAAATTATTATATCGAAGAAGTTCATTATAGTTTTTAGCTCGAGCATCCCCCAAGGTGATTGAATCCCAACCAGGTTCGTTTTGTATAGGATTGTCATTTAGTAGTGATTGTAAAGAAAGTAAAATGGAATTCAAGGAACAGGCACAAGTCCAACCAGGACCATCCCATGTATTCAGAAGAGAGACACAGACTTTCCCATTAGTGTATAAATTGGGATTAAATCGAATATTATTACCTTGAGTGCAAAAATTTACTTTAGGTGGACTAAATGGATAGTCTGGTGGAAAGGTTAATTCAAATAAATAATAACCTTTCTCATATGGAGTGTCGTTATTTCCTATAATTAAAATTTTGACATTAAAAATATTTTGGTCACTAAATTCACAAAAGATCCCATTTTCCTTTAGGTCACTGTTCGTATAGTTCTTAATATCCTTACAAATTCGTTTAGTAGTATTCATTCATAGACATAGATATATTGTATTTAAATAAAAATTTGATTTTTATTAATTATAAAAATGTTTATTAAATATAAAATGAGTTCTCCAAAAATCGCCAAACCTCTTGTCCAAACTCTGAAATCGTTTCTGAATAAACATAAGAGAAATGATAAACCAGAGTTTACCCATACGATTATTCCGAATCATCCAATTCATTATGGTGGGTCATATACCATCCCAGATGATAAATATTCGGATTTTTTAGACATTTATCATAAAGAGGTCTTCGACCAAAAAAAGGAGGCTTATCTTACAGAAAAACACAAAGAATATTCTCCAGTTTTGATCGATTTAGATTTTAGATTTAAACTCGAAAATAGCGAACGACAATATGATAACGAATTTATCTTAGAATATATGAAATGTTATATGGAAGAAGCGAGGGAATTATTGAATGTCAAGGGTCATTTTGAAATCTTTGTCTTGGAAAAAACGAAACCCAAAGTCGTCACAGACAAAAAGGTTGTAAAAGATGGGATTCATATATTGATTCCGAAGATGATTACTCTTCCTATGATTCAATATATTCTTCGATATAGGATGCTAAATAATAGTAAAGTGATTGAGATCTTGGATAAGCTTGGAATTATCAATCCGATAGAGGATGTGATTGATATTTGTGTGATTGAAAAAAATAATTGGCAGATGTATGGTAGCCGCAAACCGAATTGTGAAGCCTATCAACTTACACAAATTTACGAATCATTTAACAATAATTTTAAGACGATTGATGTTAACAAATATAATCATCGACAACTCTTGGATCTAATGAGTATTCGAAATAAACCCAAAAAGGACATCATCTTGATTAAAGACGAAAAACTTGAATCGATTACCAAAAGTTATAATGAAATTCCACAAACTCAGCGTATTAAGAAACAACAGCGACCTGTTATTCGGAATAAAAAAAAGAAAAGTCCATCTAGGATTAATACGAATTTTAATGAAAATCTTGATAAAATTAAAAAGATTATCGATATTCTATCAATCAACCGAGCCGAAAATTTTAATGATTGGCAGAATCTTGGTTGGTGTTTGCATAATATCGATGATCGACTCCTTCCAATTTGGATTGCTTTCAGTAAAAAATCTTCGAAGTTTAAGGATGGAGAATGTGAACAAACCTGGGCTTATATGGATAATCAAGGACTTGGTCTAGGAACCCTTTATATGTGGGCGAAGGAAGATAATCCAGAAAAATATGCTGAAATTACTAAAAATGATCTTAGGAAATATCTGTTTCAAAGTTTTAATGGTACACCCTATTCAGTAGCGATGGTGATGTATCAAATGTTTAAAGATGAGTTTGTGTATGTTCCTCGAAATACTTGGTATCATTTCTCAAATCATCGGTGGAAAATTCTGGATGAAGGTATCGGACTAAAAAAACGTATTTCTACAATTATTCGTAAAGAATATTCCAAACTTCGTGCGGAATTTAGTGCTAAACAAAACAGTCTCGAACCAGAGGATCCAGAATATGAGAGTCTAGAAAAAAGTATTAAAAGTATCAGAGACATCGATGTAAAACTTTTGAAGACCCCCTTTAAAGCAAATGTGATGACCGAATGTCAAGAATTGTTTTATCTCGAAGATTTTGAAGCAGAGTTGGATATTAAAACTAAGTTGATTGGTTTTGAGAATGGTGTCTATGACCTAGCGAATGACTGTTTCCGTGATGGGATTTCGGAAGATTACATCAAATATTCTACGAAGATTCATTATCTACTCGATTTTGATAACTATCATCCACAAGTCCAAGAGGTTCGTGCATTCCTACACCAGATTCTTCCAGTTAAAGATGAACGAGAATATGCGATTCGACTTCTGTCGAGTTTCCTGGATGGCGACATTAAAGGACAAAAATTCCATATGTGGTCAGGTTCAGGTGGTAATGGTAAATCTAAATTGATTGAATTGTTCCAAAAGACATTTGGTGATTATACGACAACTTTCCCTTCGTCGCTTTTGACTAAAATTCGAGCCGCAGCAGAAACTGCTACACCGAATCTTGCGGCGGCTAAAGGTAAACGCTTTGCTGTTCTACAGGAACCAGAAAAGGGTGAAAAACTCAATATTGGTCTGATGAAGGAACTAACGGGTGGTGATAAAATTACAGCTCGGATGTTGCACAAAGACCCCATCGAATTCTATCCACAATTCAAACTGGTTCTTACATGTAATAATAAACCAGAAGTCACCGAAATTGATGATGGTACATGGCGTCGTATTAGAAATCTCGAATTCCGTTCTCGATTCGTAGATACTCCTGACCCAAATAATACGTTCGAATTCCCAATTGATGACGAACTGAGTCGTAAGATGGAACATTGGCCTGAAGCCTTTATGTGGATTCTTCTAGAAGAATATAAAATCTATAAAAGGAAGGGTATCTATGAACCAGCGAGTGTTAAAGAAAATACGAATGAATATAAAAATAATAGTGACCCATGTTCACAGTTCTTCTCGGAACGCATTAAAGAATCGAAGGGTGAATCCATTCATATTGATGAAGCATTTACACAATTCTTGGAATGGTTTAAATCGGCCTATGGTTCAGGCAAAACACCTACTAGAAAAGATCTTCAAGCGAGTATGAAATCCAAATATACAAAGAGTGGTAGCAAACATTCTGGAATCTTGTTTAAGAATGTTAGTTGGGAAAATGTAGGAGAGAATGATGACCTAATGTGTGATAATTAATAGCCTATTTCGTATAAAAATTAAGTGGTTTTACCAATAATTGTAGAACCAATAAAAAAAATTGAATCTTTTTTTTACTTATTAGATGAATACAACCCAGAACAGACAAACGAACAAGATGGAAAGCTACAAAAACAATGTTGAAATGCGTGGTGGATTGCTATTGGATTTTAGAATCAATACCAATCAATGTATAAACATTTTTAACACATATAGTCCGACCGACTATGATGATTTAGAATGGTCGAATCTAACTTTCATATCGGAGAAACAAGAAACCCAATACTGGAAAACCTTTCACGAGGAAATTAGTGAATCGCTCAATAAAAAAGTGAATGGCGAACGTGTGGATTTACAAAACGAGATTTATAACGAGATGAGTAGTCTCTATAAGAACTATCGACAAAATGAATGGTTGTGGGTAATCAAAGATGAGATCTTATTCAATCTGGATGGAACTAAAATCAATATTATAGAAACATATGGTGCAAATAGTGATGAGGCAGAAAAATATAGAGTTGGTGATTTTAAATAAAGGAAACAGATTGTTGAGGTTATATAAATTTTTTTTATTCTAAATATATATATATATTATGACTACGATAGATCACTTAGCCACTTTCAAAACCGAAATACTTAATCTGCTAGAGAATAGTAATATAGAGATTGAAGGCGGTAAAGTGAAAGATATTTTCTCCTTAGATTCTGCTCACGATGTTTTATTTGATAATTCGTTGGCTCAGGTAACAACGTCATTTTTTCAGGACATGCCAGTAGGAGTTTCAGGTGAGGATCGCTATGTGTGGTATCTAAGAGAGAAGGGTCTATTAGATAATGTAAAATATTTCGGCGTTCAGGAAACGAAAGATAAAAAAAATCCATCGAGACAATTTTGGTATCTAGATGAGAAGGAAGACCTTCAACTTTATAATGGTGGTAACAATCAGGTTTCCAAAAGTACAGGTAATTTTTTACATGATATAATGTTTAAACTGCCCGTAACGTGTGGTGGACAGGAGACATGTACCGAGAATAAATCATTTTTATTTCAAACGATACATGATGCTGGGAAACAGTTAATAAACACACATATGCCAACTGTTTCAAATCATATTGATTCGGCAGGAACACCGAAACTGGATAGTAAATCAAAGAATCCAGTCGTACCCACCTATTATAATACGCAGTTAGAGGGCACATTAACTCCACAAGACTCGGATAAACTGTATATAGATGGTTCCATTATGGGCAATCGTGGTAGTTATTTCGATCGTGATTGGAGTCTGAAAAAAGAATGGAAAGTCGATGGACTTAACCCAGTACGTCCTTGGTATGACACGAAATATAGTCTTCTAATTTTTAAATATATTAAAGAATTGTTTACTACGGACCAACTGAAGAATGTTAAGACCATAGAACAAATCGACATATTTGTTGCTAATTTCATGTGGCAATTAACACTTGTCTTTTGTTATAAAAGTTTTTCCAAAGAATCGCAATCGCGTAAAGATGCTTGGGAGGCCATCGCCTATTTAAGAACCATCGAATATGTCAGGTTTGATAAAGGTAGAGTGCCCTTTTATCGGTTATTTAATGTTCAATCAACGAATATTAACTATACCCTCTTTAACGATTGGTTTATGGAGTTAGGTCTGGTAGACCTAGGTTTCGAACATGAACAAGAGGCCCAAGACTGGATGGACTCGATGAGTCATTGGCCTACGGCCACAGACGAATACCCTTGGGTCGTGACACAAGCGATCTGTGCTGAAGAAATAAACAAAATTACTGAAGCCAATGATTTCGTTGTAACTTCGAGACGTGATGCAGGCGCAGAACCCGCTGATACGAATCTTATGCCCATGTTTTCAAAAGCAGCAGCCTGGTTCGGTGGGCGCGGAAAGATACATGCCAGGATACTACAAATTATAAAATTTTCAGGAGATACTTCACATATGTCACAAACTTTTATACAATTTCGGGCTTTACAAAAATGGAAGAAAACGGATACGGATAACACCATACCAGACAGGATTACTGTCTTAACGACCCTGGAACGAATACTGTCTGGACGTATGTTGAAATTTATTAAACAAACACCCATTCTACAAAATGAAGAAAAAATTAGTGTATTATTTGAGACAGGTGTCTATTTACAAGATTTGGGTCTACATAAGGAATTAATAAACAAAATTAAAGAGATACCCGAAGGACCAGACTCAGTAAAAACGACCTATTTCGGTGTCTATGTTATGGAAGATCCTAAGAAACGAATCAAGACCTCTAAGGATGCGGTTAGAACAAAAGAAGCATCGATTCAACAGTTGATAGTCGTTAATAGTAGTACATGCGACACTTCAAACTGTGCTAAAATACAAGCGATTTGGGTAAGTCAACAGGAAGAAATCCGAGCCGTCTTACAGCTAGTCGAAGTTGATGACACGGTCTATAATAAGACCTTAGACGGTTTAATAAAAAAATTATTGGAATTTGAAGATATTTTAAAACAAATTTATACCAGTAAACAACTGGTTATTAAAGACATCGTTACCACATATCTACCAGAAAAATTATCTGATGTTGTGGATTCTATTTTGTATGGGTTCGAACGTCCGTATTTTGCTTCATCAGATAGAAAGCGTAAAAACGTTCCTCGACATTCTGAATTTGATTCGAAGGGTAATGGTTCTGGAAAAGATAAAGCTACTAATGAATTTTCAAATCTTACCTTAAATATGGATCATACAAATGTTGAATTTAATAATAAATTAGCAGAGGAAGTAGCCACTTTACCAAAGGAAATAGAAGGTGTTAGGGAACAGACTCAAAATCTTCTGGATTTTATTAATTTAGGTCAAACACTCTTAGCGAAGGGAAATGAAACAGGAACCATTGTACAATTATTAAGTATATTAAGTCAAATTAAATTCAAAACAACAATCACACGGGCCACTATAACCAATATGAAAAACCTTTTTTGGAACAAATGTGATGGTGGGATTAGTGTGGGTCCTAAGAGCCCGGATACCTGGTTTAGGAATAATACTCTTATATTGTCAAAAGAGTTTCCCAATATTGTACATAACCAACCCTTTATTTTATATCAAAATGCACCAAAGAAAAATGTAGGTTCCTTACAAGATCTATCCAAATATATTAAGTACAGAAATACTGGAACTGACGACGAGAAGAAAGCTAATAGAGAAAAATTAAAAGGCTATATCACCTTTGAGGAATATTTTAAAGATTTTTATAACCGCCGCGACGATTCGCCAACTGGTGGTAACGATTTTGTTGGATTAATTCTTCTAATAAAATTTTTTGTTAATAGTGGTAAGTATGCCAATAATTTATCCAAAAAACCTTGGGCCAGTAATTATGAACAGTTTAACGAACATGCTGAAAGCATAATCAATATTCTGGAACAATTAAATACCTTAGCTGGCACGGAGGCTCCAGACACAGACACAGACACGTATACGGTCTCAGGCAATATGGCTCAA
>MDTF01005330.1_pt1 | contig 42102 bp, 42 predicted proteins | sample 811191 | NCBI WGS metagenome assembly MDTF01 (sample SAMN05326649, study PRJNA326480) | marine metagenome | isolation source: seawater | place: Southern Ocean | collected 2011 | reverse complement strand
CCAGTATTCATCGCGAGAAGTAGGTAAATCGAGTATGGTTAAAGCTTGCAATGCCTCTTCGCGAATGCTTTGATGATTGCTGCTTAAATCGGCTTTTGGCCGTTTCATAAAATTGGCGATGAAAGCGTCTTTTTTGCTAATAGCAGTTGTATTGCTCATGATTATGCCAATTCTGATTCTTTAAGCCAGTCGTATCCTTTTTCTTCTAGCTCCATTGCCAATTCTTTCGGTCCAGACTTCACGATTTTACCCTTGTAAAGTACGTGAACAACATCTGGCACGATGTAATCTAACAAACGTTGATAGTGTGTAATTACAATGAATCCGTTGTCTTTGCTACGCAATTCATTTACACCGTTTGCCACGATACGAAGTGCATCGATATCTAAACCAGAATCGGTTTCATCAAGGATAGCCAGTTTTGGATTCAACATGGCCATTTGGAAAATTTCGTTTCTTTTTTTCTCACCACCAGAGAAGCCTTCGTTTACGCTACGGCTAGCTAATTGTCCGCTTAGCTCAACCAACTTTTGTTTCTCTTTTACGAGCTTCAAAAAGTCTTTGGCAGTCATCGGTTCTTCACCGTGGTATTCACGGATGTTGTTGATAGCTGTTTTTAAGAAGTTGATGTTGCTCACACCCGGAATTTCTACGGGATATTGGAACGCCAAAAACAATCCTTCAGCTGCTCTTTCGTGTGGTTCAAGATCCAAAAGATCTTGATTATCTAGAATCACTGAACCTTGAGTTACTTCGTAATCTTCTCTACCAGCAAGTACAGATGCCAAGGTTGATTTACCAGAACCGTTTGGTCCCATAATGGCATGTACTTCACCTTTTTTTACTTCGAGATTCAATCCTTTTAAAATCTCTTTTCCTTCTACAGAAGCGTGTAAGTCTTTTATGCTAAGCATGTTTGCTTTTCTTTTTATCCTACTGAACCCTCAAGGGTGATTTCTAACAATTTTTTGGCCTCAACGGCAAACTCCATAGGTAGTTTGTTGAGTACTTCTTTGGCGTAACCATTCACAATTAAACTGATGGCTGTTTCTTCATCGATACCGCGTTGTTGGCAGTAGAAGATTTGATCTTCACCAATTTTAGAAGTTGTTGCTTCGTGCTCTACCTGAGCCGATTTATTTTTCACTTCGATGTATGGGAACGTATGAGCTCCACATTGATCTCCGATTAGCAACGAGTCGCACTGTGAGAAGTTACGCGCATTTTCAGCATTCTTATGAATCTGAACCAAACCACGGTAACTGTTTTCACTTCGTCCAGCTGAGATACCTTTTGAAATGATTACTGAACGGGTATTTTTACCCAAGTGAACCATTTTGGTACCTGTATCTGCCATTTGGAAGTTGTTGGTAACTGCCACCGAGTAAAACTCACCTTCAGAGTTATCGCCTTTTAAAATACATGAAGGGTATTTCCAAGTTACAGCAGAACCCGTTTCAACCTGAGTCCAGCTGATTTTTGAATTTCTACCTTCACACAAACCGCGTTTGGTAACGAAGTTGTAAACTCCACCTTTACCCTCGGCATTACCAGGGTACCAGTTTTGCACGGTTGAGTATTTTACTTCAGCATCGTCTTTGGTGATGATCTCAACGATGGCAGCGTGCAACTGATTTTCATCGCGTTGCGGAGCTGTACAACCTTCAAGGTAACTTACGTATGAACCTTCTTCGGCAACAATTAATGTTCTTTCAAACTGACCAGTTCCTGCTTCGTTGATACGGAAATACGTACTCAACTCCATAGGGCAACGAACGCCTTTTGGAATGTAGCAGAAAGACCCATCGGTAAATACGGCTGAGTTTAATGCTGCGTAGAAGTTGTCGTTTGGAGGAACTACAGAACCCATGTGCTCGCGCACCAATTCTGGGTATTTTTGAACTGCTTCTGAAAACGACATGAAGATGATTCCCAGTTCAGACAATTTCTCTTTGAAAGTTGTTTGAACTGAAACCGAATCAACAACGATATCAACCGCTACACCAGCTAATTTCTTTTGCTCTTCAATTGAAATCCCCAAACGATCATACATGCTTTTAAGCTCGGGATCAACCTCGTCTAAACTGTTCAGTTTTTTCTTAGGCTTTGGAGCTGCGTAGTATGTAATTTCTTGAAAATTGGGTTTTTCGTAGTTTACGTGAGCCCAAGTTGGTTCTGTCATTGTAAGCCAGTTGCGGTATGCTTCTAACCTAAATTCCAACAACCATTCTGGTTCGTTTTTACGTGCAGAAATCTGACGAATAATGTCTTCGTTCAATCCTTTCTCAACCTTATCGGTATCAAATTTTGAAACGAAACCATATTTGTATTCCGATTTCTTAAGTTCTTCTGCTAAGTCTGCCTCTGTATATCCCATCTCACTATCTTCTTTAGCTTATATTGAAAAGCTTTCGCCACATCCACAGGTTCTGCTGGCGTTTGGATTTACAAATTCAAATCCTTTTCCATTTAAACCACCGCTAAAGTCGAGGGTCGTTCCCACTAAATACAAGAAACTCTTTTTATCTACTACGATGGTTACACCGTTGTCATCGTATTGTTTGTCGTTTTCAGATAATTCTGTGTCAAACTTCAGTTGATACGTTAAGCCAGAACATCCACCGCCTTTTACTCCAACGCGAATGAATGAATCTTGTGGAACTTGCTCCTCAGCTTTAAGCTTGGCTACTTGTTCACGAGCTGTTTCTGATACGTGTATCATGTTGTCTATATTGATGTTAGCTCCAAATTTTATTTAGATTTAATCTAAATTAAGAGCTGTATTAGGTGCAAAATTACCCAATTATTGGTATTGCAACAAAGAAATTAACGGATTATTAGAACCTCCAAGCTAAGGTGTTGGTCCAAGAGTAGTAAAAGTTGTCAATGGGAACAATGGGTTTGAAGTCGTAAATGCCGTAAAAACCAGAGCTAAAAATCAAGTGATCTGAAAGGGCAAGGTTCAATTTTCCGATTTGTGAGATGCGTGGTGTAACTGCAAACGAATCGATTCTACCTTGAATGAATAAAATCACGCTGACCCATGAATGATCATTGATTTTGTAATTGTATCTCGGGTTGAAATTAAACTTGATGAGTTGATTCCATTCTGTTTTTGGATGTGTTTCAGGAATTCTATCGTCTGGCACTGCGGTGTAATCCCACAACTCTTCTTCATACATCACACCAAGTTTCAATAAAAACTGATGTCGAGGTTTATTGATGACAGTGTAAACACCATTTAGACCAATTAAATTTCGTTGTCGCAAACCTCTTTGAGCATCGTATTGCATTTGTGCAAACAGCGATGGGAAAAGTTTTTTTCTGAAGTTCCACAAATACTTGAATCGCAATAAACCCGTGTTTTGAACTTGCTCACCTCCGTTGAGTGTGGTTTTGTTGTTTCCAGTAATAATCCACAAATGCTTTTTCTTCTCATACGATAATGAGCTCTCTAAACGCGTGTACAAAAGCGGTTGGTCTTGCTTAATCATATCAAAACTCAACCCGATATACGCATTCCAAACGGCTGTGTCTTGCACGGTATCTTTCGCAATAGCCATATCATCAAAGTCAATGATTTGGGCATTGGAAAACGAGAACAGCAAAGTAAAAATGACGGTAAAGTAGAAATGACGAACACTCAATTTCATGGGGCACAAAATTAGGCAGGGCTAATTGAGCTGCCAACCCAGCATTTTAAAATAGTTTTGCACCAAACATTTGTGAATATGTTTGAGAATAGCAGCAATACCGATTTAAGTGCACTGGGCGAATTTGGATTGATTGATCAGATTACGGCTCCAGCCAAGAAAGTTCAACAAAGTACCATTACAGGAGTGGGAGACGATGCAGCAGTAATTGAAGCTGGCGATCGTTATTTATTGGTGAGTAGTGATATGTTGTTGGAAGGTGTGCACTTCGATTTGTCTTATGCACCTTTAAAGCACTTGGGTTACAAAGCCGTGGTGGTGAACTTAAGCGATATCTACGCCATGAACGGAACTCCACGTCAGATTACAGTAAATATTGGATTATCTAGTAAGTTCTCTGTTGAGGCTGTTGAAGAAATCTATGCTGGAATTTATATGGCATGCGATCAATATCAAGTGGATTTGATTGGTGGTGATACCACTGCTTCAAAAGCGGGATTGGTATTGAGCGTTACCGCTATGGGAACGGTTGATAAAGACAAAGTAGCCTACCGCAAAGGAGCTAAAGAAACCGATTTGATTTGTGTTACGGGAGATTTGGGTGCCGCTTACATGGGGCTTCAAGTTTTAGAACGTGAGAAAACTGTTTTTAAAGGAAATCCTGAGGCACAACCAGATTTAGAAGGGTTCGATTACATCTTAGAACGTCAGTTGAAACCAGAAGCTCAACGCGGATTGATTGAGTTTTTTAAAGAGCGCCAAATACAACCAACCAGTATGATTGATGTGAGTGATGGGTTAGCTTCGGAGCTGTTGCACTTGTGCAAAGCAGGCGAAGTAGGTTGTCAGGTATATATGCAGAAAATTCCAATTGATCATACTACAGCGCAAACTGCCGATGAGTTTAATATCAACCCGTTAGTTGCTGCCATGAATGGAGGTGAAGATTATGAATTGTTGTTCACGGTTCCAGTTACAGAGCATGAAAAACTACAAGACGTTCCGGGCTTACATATAATTGGTCACATCACCGAAAATGGAAGCGGTGCTTTCATGGTTGATGATGCTGGAAATAAATCTCAAATTACTGCTCAAGGTTGGAATGCCTTTGCGCAATAAGCTATTTTAGTGCATCAATTATCCACCACATTGCTATATGAAGTACACGGTTAAGATAGATGAAAAGAAAAACCCTGAGATCTACTGGGGTCTCAGGGTTGCTATACCTTATAATGCTATAGGAATTGCGTTTGGTATCTTGGTGAGAATGGATCAATTTCCGCAAGATATTGGCGATATCGGTACGGCCATCCTCTTCATTTTTGTACCAGTAGCAGCTCAAATCATTGATTATACGGGTAACGATTACGCTTCAATGGCTTTATTAATCGTTTCGTTGCTGTCTACTTTTTTCATCAGCTGGGTTATTTTCTCACCCATTGTTGGTCTGTTTCGCGGAATTATCGGTCTCCAAGATTAAAGTAAATCGTTGGCTAAGTTGGCCAATTCACTGCGCTCACCTTTTTCTAATGAGATGTGTGTGAACAGCGGATTTCCTTTCAACTTATCAATCAAGTAACTCAATCCATTCGATTGCTCATCCAAATAAGGTGTATCAATTTGGTGGATATCTCCTGAGAAAATCATTTTACAGCCATCGCCCGCACGGGTAATGATGGTTTTTACCTCATGTGGCGTTAAGTTTTGAGCTTCATCAACGATGAACATCACGTTTGATAAACTTCTACCACGGATATAGGCCAGTGGCGTTACCACAATTTTTTCTTTGTTCACCATGTCTTCGATGCGCTTGTAATTGCGATCGGTTTCTGGCCATTGATTTTTAATCAATTTCAAGTTATCCCAAAGCGGCTCCATGTACGGGTTGATTTTCGATTTGATATCACCCGGCAGGTAACCGATGTCTTTGTTGCTCAGCGGCACGATTGGTCGCGCCAAATAGATTTGTTTAAAATCTCTGCGCTGCTCAATAGAAGCCGCTAACGAAAGCAATGTTTTTCCAGTCCCTGCAACGCCTTGCATAGAGATTAAAGGAATCTCGCTGTTCAAAATGGCGTGTAAAGCAAAGGTTTGCTCTGCGTTGCGTGGAAGGATGCCGTAGCAACTGCGTTTTTCAACGCGCTCCATCATTTTGGTTTCTGGATTAAAGTAAGCCAGCACACTGCTTTTCTTGCCTTTTAAAATGTAGTAATGGTTGGCCAAAAGCTGAACGCCTTTGAATTCCATTCCACTTACTTCGCCTTCTTTGAAGAGTAAATCAATTAAATCTTGATCGATGTCTTCGTATGTTGATTTGCCAGAATACAGGTTTTGTACGTCCTGAATTTTACCTGTTTCGTAATCTTCGGCACTTAGGTTAAGCGCTTTGGCTTTGAGGCGTAGGTTGATGTCTTTAGAAACCAAAGTAACTTTAGCATCAGGCTCTTCAGCAATGAGTGTGAGAGCTGCGTTGATGATTTTGTGATCGTTTTTGTTGGTACCGAAAATCTTATCGGTTTTGTTTTGCGAATCCTGACCGTTCATGATCACTTTAAACTTCCCTTTTTTAGGTCCATTTAAAGGTGTCCACTCTTGCAACAGGTTTTTCTGCGATAGCTTGTCAACCATGCGGATAAACTCACGCGCTTCGTAGTTTTTGGTGTCGTTTCCTTTTTTGAAGTTATCGAGCTCTTCCAAAACAGTAATTGGAATGGCTACATCGTTCTCCTCGAAGTTCTGAAGGGCGTTGTGGTCATACAAAATGACAGAGGTGTCGAATACGAAAATCTTGCGTTGCTTTTTTGGTCTTGGCATAGAGCGTATTATTTTGGATGAAAGCTATAAAATCAGAAACCTGGATTTTCAAAATCCCGATTACCATATCGTTAGGAAAGTTAACGAATTGAAAATCCAAATTCGCTATTGCAGAGCCTGCACAGATAAAAAGCTACTAACAAGTTTTCAAGATAAATTGGTGAAAAATGAAAGGGGATAAAAACAGCATTTGGAAAGAAATCTTGTTATATTAGTGCTATTCAAGAAGGATAATCCTTCGCCCCGGTTTACTAGTAACTATAAATTGGTTAGTGAAAGAAATCGGGTAAGTTTCACAAAATGAAAGGAGGGCGGTATAATGCAGTCGAAAAAGAAATCTCGAATACAAACAACAGGTCAAATAATAGGGTTAAACGTTAATTCGTTAACGAATTAAACCCGCCTGATCATCCTTTGATGGAGATTAGGCATTTGCCTGATGAAATTTCTTAAAAAGGATTTCTTAGAGTCCGGCCGCAGATGATGCTTCCGGACTTTTTTATGCCTAAGTAAGTGTTACAAAGTCTTTTCTAATGCTGTCGATAATTTCTGATGGCAATTCCAATTCATTGGCGTGTTGAGTCCAGATTTCAATATGCTTTTGTGTATTTAGCACTACATTTTTAGCGTTCTTAATGGTGAAAGTATCTGCTATTTTAAGAATGTCAGCTAACTCGATATCAACTCGTTTTCCATTGATTGACATCGCTCGGCTAGTTCGCTTGTAATTGATGAGTGGATTCAATGAGTACGTTAAATCATATGCTGGTGATAAGTGCCACTGATCGTGGTTTTCATCGTAAATAAAGCTGTGATTTTTTAAATGATCATCCGTATTGCAGAATACTACGTTGAATACCATACGTTGAAATAGTTCTTCAATCTCTTTGTGTGGGACTTTTAAGAAAATCGCTAATTCAAATAGGTTTTCGTAAGTAGATTGATTAGCGCTTTGAAAATCCCATCCAGTTAATCCACTTGCGGTAAGTATGTGTTTCTTTTTACCATTTTGTCGATCGAATCGAAGTGTAGCGAAATGCTTGTCATCTATTAATTTAGATGGCATCATACGGATTCCAATTTGTGATGCAGTGAGGAAATAGCAATATTCAATCACTTCTCTGCTGTAGCCCAACTCATCATCAACAGATAGTTTTATGATATAATGATTGTATTCGCTTGAGGTTACAATATCACCGGGAATAATCTCTTTTGTTTTCTTGTTTTCAGCAACCAGAATTTTGGGTCTTGCACCACCTGCAGACGATCCAATTTTAAAAATATTGAGCAGTGCTTCATGATGGAGTCCTGATGCCTCTGTGTTTTGTTTGTTGTTCAACACTTGCTTCAGAACATCAATAATTTCGGTTAAATCCAGAGTTGTGTTTGCTGCAATGTTTTTACCGGGTTTGTATTCCAATGCTCCCATTCCTCGGTTTGAAACATAGGCCAATTGTTCTAAAACGTGAATTTGATTGAAACCACTGTGATTGGCTTCTAACCACTTTTTGAAAATTAAATTGCCAAACATATCTGGAAGTGAATCGGCAATTTGTGGTGGTAAACCTTTAAATGTTTCACCGTTGAATTGATTAAAAAGCTGTGTTTGAGGTATTTTTTTAATAATACCAGTTTCTGGAAACAGCCTAGGAAACAGGTTTGATTCTAAAAACGCAGGATTGTACTGAAAAGAAGATCGGGCCTTGTTTTCATCATAGCCAAGGCGACCTATTTCTTGGTCGAAACAAAACACATTTATGACTTCATTTTTTGCCATAGTATCAATAGAGTGAATTTATATCGTCTTGCTCTTGACTCTTTTTGTTGAGGTAATCCATCAAATCGGGTAATTGATCAAAATGCTGAAGTGTTTTAAGAAGCGTGTCTATGGTAAAGTTTTTACCCGATTCTAGGTTTTGTATAGTTATGCGCGATAAGCTCAACTCATCAGCCAGCTCTTGTTGCGTCAGGTTTTTGTTTTTGCGGAACGTCTTCACGAGTTTCCCAAAAGCCACTTTTACATCTTTTATTTTTGGAGTATCACCAAACATAATGCATAATATAATATTCAAATATATTAAAAAGTAATAAAAAGCATATTATAATATGCGTATAAGTCATAATCAATACTTTTTCTCATAACTCTAGTTTCTAAAGCTCATTGCTGCTTTTGGTTGGATGTATTTAAGTATCTGTAAAACAGGTGTTAAAACCCGTTTCTAAAATTATGCTTAATATTGCCGTAACATTGAGATAATAATTTAAACATATGGCAAAGAAGAAGAAATTGAAAAAAGAGCTTAAAAAAGCGAAGAAAAACTTGAAGTTAGCTAAGAAAGCAATGAAATCTGCTAAGAAGGCAGCCTCTAAAGTTTTAGCCAACAAGAAAAAGGCGAAAAAGAAAGAAGTAAAACGTGTTTTAAAAGTGGTTAAGGCGAATAAAGCCGCTGCTAAAAAGGCAGACAAAAAAGTAAGTGCAGCTAAAAAAGCACTGAAAGCGGCTTAAGTACTTTTAAAGTAATGAACTGAAAAGCAGCTCCAATAAAGGGCTGCTTTTTTTGTGGGCTACTACTTCAACAAAAAGAAATAAACCACACCCCAAATGGCCACAAAAAACAAACCCGGAAAAACAATGGTGTTCATTTGTGCTTTGAGGTTTTTCTTGATATAAGCCGAGTATAACAAATAGCCCAAGAAAACGGCTGCAAGACCAATGGGTATAAATGGATACGTCATTTCAATCTCTTTTTTGGAGGTTGCTGTGTAGCAAAACCAATCTCAAGATAAGGATTTTTCTTTTCAAAGTAGGTTAAACCACGCGATAGAATAGCTGCGCTGAGCTCGTAAACTCGGTTCGCATGGGAGCGGGAGGATAAATTATGTAATGAGCATTACATGAAGTAATTATCGTACAATAATTCTTCTTGTGAAAATTTGTTGATCGGTATTGAAGATTAAGAAGTATACACCTGAAGGTTGATTGATATCAATTTCAATTAAAAGTTCATTACTGAAAGTATTTCGATATACAATCTGACCTTTAATATTTATAAGGGTAATTTCTAAATGTGAAATAGGTTGTGATAAGGAAATACTTAATATACCATCGTTTGGATTGGGGTATACGTTCAAAATATTTGATGAATTCAACTCATTTGCACTAACCTGAGTAATTGGAACACAAGTAGAAGTATCTGTACACCCATTTTCAGTAATTTCTACTGCATAATTTCCATTTGAAGTAGCAGTAAAAGATGAATTAGTTTCACCAATTATGGCTGTATAATTGGAATCGCAGTTAAGCCATTGAAAAATACCAGTACTATTATTGGCTGTAATTGTATTTAAGTTGGTATTGGTAGATAAATCTGAAACAGAGTTAATAGTTAAATCTAAATTTACTATAGAGTCACAACCTAATTTGTTAGTTAGAACATATGTAGCTGTATTGTTTGAGCTGCTATAGGTATTCCCATCTATCCATGTAACAGGTTTACATGAAGTTATAATATCGGTATAAGAGTTTGAATATAATATAGTTAAGTTAAGTGTAATAACTGAATCACATCCAACAGAGTTTACCAAAGTTTTAGTTGCGGTAGAATTACTAGTAGTATAAGTGATACCGTTAAAAGTATAGGAATCACATGCAGTAACAGTTTCAATACTTGAGCTGGAGTTTAGTATGGTAAGGTTCAATGTTATAATACTATCACATCCATGAGAGTTTGAAATAGTGTCTGTAGCTGTATTATTATTCGCTGTGTATGTTATACCATCAATCCAAGTGTAGTTTTCACAGGCTGTAATAGAATCAACCCCATATGTGGGTTGTAAAATTGTTAAGTTTAGTGTTATAATTGAATCACATCCATGTTGGCTAATCAGCGTGTCTGTAGCTGTATTATTATTCGTTGTGTATGTTATTCCATTAATCCAAGTATAAGAATCACATGAAGATATAGAGTCGATTGTGTATAAGGTGTTATTAATCACTAAATCAAGTAAAATGATACTATCACATCCATTAGAGCTAGTAAAAACAACAGTTGCGGTGTCATTATCTGCTGTATAAGTTATTCCATCAATCCATGTGTAACTGTCGCATGCAACTACAGTATCAATTACTTGGGTAGAATTTAATATAGTTAAGTCATATGTAATTATGCTATCAGCTCCACAATTTGTTACAACAGTATCAGTATATAAGCCACTTTGGTAGTAAGCGGTGTAGCTATTTGGTATTATAAATGAATCACATTCAGTTATTGTAATATAGGTTGGTAAGGCAAAACATCCTTCAGCAGCACCAACATCTCTAGTGCCAACTATTGGTGCGTTTTGAGCATCAGTAGTGTCATTAGGTGTTCCAGCATCTACCGCTATGCTAACTGAACTAGGTATTAAAGTAGGTGTTGTACCACCATATAAGGAAAATGATTGTAAATCTAGTTGTGTTGAAGTGACGTTTATACTATCCATTGAACTAGCTCCAGTTGGAGAATCACCAAAAAGATTATACCCAAATGAAGTTATAGTGGGGATAGATGAATTGTATATTTGATTATTACTACTATCATTTTCGGCAATAATGCTACTTTTTAAATAGATCGCTGAGGTACCAATATTATAGTCAGTATATAGCCCACTACCATCGCTATTAGCACTATTGTATGAAATGGTTGAATTGGTGATATCAATGGTTGATGAACCGTTTCCTACTTTGGAACAAACTCCACCACCCGAACTACTGGCATGATTATTATAAATTGTAGATTCTAAAATATTTATTTGTGTCAAATAACCTGAACCGGTGAAAACACCTCCTCCATCACTTGAAGAGTTATTATAAATCGAAGAATTTGAAATGGAGACATTATTGTGATAAGATCTTGCAAAGATCCCTCCACCTTGAGAATTATTGTAGTTATCAGATATAGAGGAGTTTGTTATGCTGACGTCTGATTCGCTTACGTTTGAGTATCCATAATATGTATTGCAATATGAATATATACCCCCTCCGTAACCATTTCCATTAGCAGAATTCGAAAAGTTGTTAGAGATGCTAGAATTTAATACGTTTACTGATGATAGGCCATCGGAATAGCTAGAGCTGTTTGGTATTGATACTGAGCAGATGCCAGAACCTCGACTGGAATTATTTCCATTGATTGTTGATGATACAATATTGATATATGATTTACAGTAGTATGAATAATCAGTGATAGAATAAATACCACCTCCAAGAGAGTTTGCTGAATTGTTCGAAATGAATGAGCCATTTACATTCACAATAGATATTCCATTAGCATGTGAATATACACCACCACCTGAATTTATGGCGGTATTATTATGCACTTCTGAATTATATAGATCGATTACTGATTTGCCTGCTGGTACATCAGAGGATATCCCACCTCCATAATTGGCAATGTTATCTTTGATAATAGAATTACTCAATTTTATATAAGAAGAATCGGCCGTTGATGGGCTTGAACTTATTCCACCACCGTATCCTGTAGAAGTGTTACCTGCAATGATCGAGTTTGTTAAGATAGTAGGTAGTGTTGCCCAAGATCTAGTGTATATACCTCCTCCGTGACCATATGACGTATAAGAGGAAGAAGCAGTGTTGTTGAAAATCAAAGAGTTATTAATAAATAAGGTGTCAGTGCAATTATAGAGATATATTGCTCCGCCATTATTAGATGTGTATCCATCTATTAATACCACTGAATCTAGAATAATTCTATTTGCCTGTTCAAAAGAAAAAATCCTGGAGTTATTATTTCCCGAAATGTATAGGGTGTCATTACTGTTATATAAACCTTTAATAACGACTCCAACATTACCAAAATCAATATCTCCACTAATTAAGAAGATTGTATCAGATCCTGATGTAATTAAAGAGGGAGAAAAACGTATTGTATCACCAAAACTTACACTATCCGAAATGGCTCTTAAAGATCCAAGTCCCCAATCATTTGTATTAGTAACAGTAAAAGTTGTTTGAGATTTAACAGCTATGCTTATGAGAAGCATAACGAATAGGAACATTTTATTCATCGTATGGTGGATATTGTGAAGACACAAAATTGTCTGTTAAAGTACAATAACAAAGGTATTATTTTTATGACTAAACTTTAGAGGCACTAAACAATATATCAGAATTTGAAGTATTACAAAAGGGCAAGTTTTTTAACCTTTTGTTTAGGAATTGAAAAAATCACGCGGTTGGGCACGGGATATTCGTTTTCAATGTACTTCTGTAAAATGCCACCATGTGCCACTTTCAGAAAATCTAACTCCATAGTTTGAGCATGCGAACTGATAGCTACAAACAAAATTAAAAGGATATTGAAAGCTGAAATCTTCATGTCTACTCAAGTAGTTTTAGGTTTTGGAGTGTAAAAACACGATGGGAATCTCGCTTTCCGTTAGTTCATGAATCGAAACATTTAAACCTTCTATGACTATTTTTTTCTGTTAAAATTTATTCTTGTTCGATATCAGTTGAATCACCAAATGGTTTTGATGATGTTGTTCCTTTATCAATTATTGATTGTATTGTTGTGGGAACAGTAAGACCTGTTGTGAAAGCTAACCAACCACTTATTTCATATCCAGAGGAGAGATAAATGTAAGCAAGAAATGCACCTGCCATTGGCCAGAAAATAAAGAATACCCAATAAAGAGAATCTTTTGGAACGCGATCAGCAGTTGATAATTTAGATTCTTGATAAAGGTTCATCATATTAAGCATAAAACCTCCAACACCAGCTTGAATCAATGGTTCAATAGGAAATTCCATGCTAATGAATTTTGTTAGTTAAGGCATTAATTAGTCTTGTGCCAAATGAGCTTTCGCTTGTGTATTTATCCCTTAGGGCAAACAGTGCTTGTCCTTTAGAATTGGACTTTTTTGCTTGTATTACCTTGTCAGAATTTTTCAATACTTTGAATACTTCTTCATAAGAGGCATTCACTTCCTTTGAGATTCCTTTGGCAGTTCTCCACTTGAACTTTGACATAAGCAATGCCTGATAAATTTTTTCTTTTAGTTCTTTATTTTTCATACTGCAATCAATGATACCCAACAGTCTTGTATAAGCATAGTAGCGGTTTTCACGCACTAACCTTTCGGTTAAACACATACATACTTAATTTCGTTTTAACGATTAAACCGCTATTATTTTTTATATACAATGTTGCCATTAGTATTTTATTCCGCTACAACTTTTAAAAGTCCTTGCAATTTCGCAAGCAACTCATCAAATGTGAGTATGTCAACATTCTTCTGATTCGCTCGAAGTAACTCAAAACATTTGGCTTGGTGTTCATCCAAATTACTTTTCATTCCGATAACTAAAATGGCCTTAGGTTCCAGAATTTTCTGCTCCTTGCCGTAATCTTTCATAAAGACATCTTTTTGGTCAAGACATTGACTTATTCCACCTGATAAATCGTCCGAATAGGAAAATACATCTGGTTTCCTGTATGCACTTTTTTTGAGTAAATCTTTTTTGTGTGTTTTGATTTCCAAAAGAGCGAAGTTATCTTGGAATCCATTTTCAAATAGAAAATCTACAATTCTACCATCTTCATTTTCAAATGTTTTTCCGCCAACATAAGCCTCCTGTTTTCTCAAAATCACATCAAAAGGAAACAAATGGTTTAAAATCCAAGAGTTGGTTCCGAAAAATTTCTGCCATTGCTTTTCATTGTCAACTTTTGACGACATAAGTCTTTCAAAGTTTTTAATAATATCTTCTATGAAAACTTTGTTTATTTTATCTCGAGTTTTGATGAAGTTTGAGGTTACAGAAATTTTACTTGGTGGTGCAGTTTCCATAACTGTTGAAAGAGACTCAATATCTGCTTTTGTAACTTTCTCAAAAGAATCAAACTTATTAAGGAAAGCATCTAATTGACCTGCATTCAAGTAAGTCTTGACTTTATCAAGCTTTGTTGTGATTTCCGCAATCTCGTTGTTAATCATCAATTTCCGAGTTCTATCATACCATCTTTTCTCATTATTTATTTTTTTAAGAATCGGTATAAGGTCAGCCCAATTTATTGATGCGGTTTTAGTTGAAAATCGATTATTTATATTAATTCCCACTGTTAGTTTTTCAACCTCTTTAAATTTAGAGTAAAGAACTTGAGTAAATTGTCTTAATCTGTTCGAGCCTAAACCGTATCGACTTGTTGTTTTGAAATCGTTTGGTATATCAGATTCTTTTTTCCAACCTCGCAGTTCGATAGTGTGAATTCTTTTGGATTTGACACTTCCGTCAGTTGGATTTACAGAATATGGATAGTAAATAAATTTATCTTCTTTTTTAAAAAGTTCTTTTGCCTTATGTATAGGTTTGCCGTAATTATCACAATATGAGAATACAGTCTTCGTAGAATTGTCAGTCGTTATATTTTCTTCGTTAGGTTTGTATTTAGGCATAATGTTTCTTCAATGTTAATAGGGCATCACGGGACAAAACAGAAAAACTGCGTGTACCCCATTGTTGAGTTCTAAATAATTCTATGATTTCATTAGGTGTGAGAAGTGTGGTGTACTACTACGGAGAATGCTTCGGTTTCATGGGTTGTGTTTTAGAGGTTTGTTTTTCAGGAAGAAAGGTAACTAAAAAAGCAAAAGCTGGGGAGAGATTTCTACAAGAAATTAGAGAAATGAAAAAAACACCAATTAGCTTATATGCAAAGCGTTTGTATCTGTGGTTTATTCCACTTGGTGATGAATTTCCTTTCCTTTTACCAAAAAAACTATTAGGCTTATGAACCAAAGTAATCCGACAAATATGCTTGCATACACATATTTTTTTTGGTGCTCTTTAATAACTGCAATTTGCTTTGGATCAATTGACGGAAATTGCTCGTGCCTCTCTTGCATTTCCATATACTCTTCAGGCTTCATGTTATCCTTGATCAGTTTTTGAAGTGGTAGTGATGTGAAGATCAGGTAATTCATGTCACCGTAATAAATTGATATCTCATTTAGAATAGAGTCGTTTCGCTGAGGTGAATAACCAGATATGCTCTGATTTAAGGAGTCCATTTGTGACTTGACAAGTATGGAGTCTTTCATCAAATTACTTATGCCTGATTTTAATTCAGACCTTTGTAAACTGTCTGGCCCATACCAACTTGTGTCAGCCAATGATTCCCTGTTCTGTAATAGTGCATTGTTAATGCCTCCCATCTGGTATGTAAGCTCTTGGTATAGTTTGTTGTATTCGTCTACGTTTACAAACTCTTTACGCATATTATCTAGCTCGGGAGCCCGTCTTAATATCTGGTTTTCAATTGCAAATTCGCTCATCAGAGAGAAGAGGGTAATCAAAAATGCACTGGTTATAAGTGTAAATTGAGGAATGTTAAAAGATTCAATCTTTTGTTCACTGATCTTTTCGTTGGGAATGATATTTCTTTCGTTGAAGTAGAGATAAGCAGTTATCTGAAGAAGACTAGCACTTAAAGCCAGATAAAATAGAAGAGAATCATGTTGTGTATGGTTAGCTCCGTATACAAATCCAATTATAGCTACTCCGATTCCCGTTACTCGATTTACACGAAGTTGTGCAAGAATTGCATTTGGTGTTTCAAGTATGGTTTGCTTGCTAGCAAAATAGAGGAAAACAACCATTAACAAGGAAAGCATCACAAAGATGATGATAGAAGGTGTTCCAAAAATATGTTCGCATCCATAGCTCATAGCTATCAATGAAGCAATAATTAGAAAGTAGTAAGGTGCAGATCCTGGGTTAAGATTCTTGAAAAAGTTCTTTGAAAAAGATTCGAAATTTAGATTTTCAAATGGTCCCATACTGTTTCTTTTTAATAGGTAATTAGAAAGTCCTCTTTAGTAACAGGATGAAATTCCTGTCATAGCGGTATCAGCTATTGAATTAACAAGCATGTATTCAAGCCGTTTTTGTTTTGGTTGTTAGGATCAAGATGAGCTTATTCTACAAGAAATTGTAGATATAGAATAACCACGCTAGTGGGCGTGGAAAACACTCTAATTGTTCTAGCTCAATATTTATTTTAATTTTTAAATCAAGACTTGATTTACTAACCATCCATTTCTGTAAATGCCCAGTAAATAAAGCAGTGATTGTAGTTATAAATGTTAATCAAAATAAAGTTCGATTATCAGTTACTAGGTTCGTATCATCGAAATGACCTTTGTCAAAATCAATTCTATCTGCTTTTACAGCAATTGGGAAATAGCTGTTTCCACTAGAAACCATTTTTATTTTATTAGCCTGACTCATAGAAAAGTCTAGCTTGCCATCGGCTAGACTATTCAAACTAGCAACTAATTCCGATTCAACTGAAAAGTCAGTGTCAATTTCAACCACTAAATTTTTGGCAAGAAGTGTTCCTGTAATTACTAGAATATTTCTCCTATTCGCATTTTTCAGAAGAGCTTTGTTTACGTGCTTGAAATCTGAATTTGCAAGGTAATTTTGAACTTCTCCTACAGGTACCTCTCTTGTTACAGAATTATCATAGCTAATGGTTACTTTTTTACCTGATTTAATATTGGCAGACAGTTCAAATGCCCCTAGACCTAATGAGTTTAATATTTCTTCTAACAAAGAAATTCCAATATTAAATCCGTATTCGTCTTTAGTTGTCGAATCTATGTTTAGTGCAGGGTTTTCAATAATGTTCAGTGGTTGTTCACTAACAAATGCATGCTCTATGTGAGAATAATATAATTGTAAGTCATCGAAAGGTCTTTTCAGCCAAAGCTGTAGAAGTTTGTGATTTCGAACAGGGCCTTCTATTAGATCATAGCCTTGATCTCTCAGAGTTTTAGTAAGATTCATTTTTAAAATTTTTGGGATTCGCATTCTAAATTAAACCACAACCCTCACAAAAAGAAATACTTACATAAAAATAGCAGAAAACAGCTATTGATTTAACAGGCATATATTCAGGTCGTTAGGTTTTTTGTGGATTTAAGTGGGATGAGCATAATATTGAGGAGAGAATTCTACAAGAATTTAAGAAAAGCAAAAACCACGCGGATGGGCGTGGTTAATAGGCTTTAAGACTCCAGAATCATTTTCTCAATCTGCTCATTTTGAGATTTGGTTTGCACATGTTTGGAGTTTTCGAGCAATACAGCGTGTTTCAATGAGGGGAATATGTTGCGTGCACGATTTAGCATCTTTTTACCGGGGAATAGAATATCCTGCTTAGCAGCAATTAGGTTAATGGGGGTTTTGATTTTTCTGGCATTCGTAGAATTAATAACGGGTACAGGCGTAAAGTCCATTTCAAATTCTAAAAACACTTCAGAGAGAAAATCAATAGCAAACGGATCTCTTTCCGTAAATACGTGTGATAGAAATTGCTCTACATATTTCTGTTTTTGGGTTTTCATATAGCGCTTCATCGGTATAAAAACCCGAAACAGCGTCTTCAATACATTTCCATTAACGATATAGGCTGGAGCAGACAAAAACACCTCTTTAATTCTGCGTTCATCAAACTCAAGTGTTTTTAAAATAACCAATCCGCCAAATGAGAATCCAGCCATTGTAACAGCATCTAAATGCAATTCTGAAATAATTTCATTCATCCACTCACCATAAGAATGGTCTTTCATGCTCAACCTAGTTTCAGCACTCTTATTGGGTTGGGCAAGCACATCTACCGCATAAACTCGATAGCTTTTATCCAAATTTCTATAGGTTTCAAGAGCGATAGGAGCACACCCATTGGAACCATGAACAAGTATTATTGGCGGGTTATTTTTAGCCCCTGTTGCGATAATAGTTGTTTTTCCAAATTGCGTATTTACGGTTATGTATTCGTATTTGATATTCAACTCGTTGAGCTTTTTATCATACAGTTGATGTATTCTCCGTTTACCTTCCTCGGTTTTATACAATGACTTCATTTTCGTGCTTCCTTATTGTTGTTTTAACCCTGCTTATCACTTGTTATTAAGCTTTTTTTGAATGGCGTTGCCAATAGCCGCGCCCAGTGCAATTCCAACAGGAATTCCGATGGCCAAATGGTGTATTCCAGCTCCTATAGCTGCGCCAAAGGCAGTTCCTACTGCAATGCCAATGGCTACGTAATTGGGGTGTTCACTTCTAGACATCCATTCTAATTTTTAGTGAGTTATGCTACTGGTTTTAAAACTACATTTCCTTTTTTGTGGCCTTTTTCAATGTAGGTGTGTGCATCGGCTAATTGCTCTAAGGGATACACACGATCAAGCACTCCTTTTAGGTTTCCAGCTTCAATAATTTCCAGCAAAATGCCCATCAATCTTTTGGTTTCTTGTGCAGGCAAAGCACCAGTTGCCGAGAATTTGGCTTTTTTCTTGCCAAAAACAGAAGTTACCATCATATCACTCAACAGGGGTAAACCCAAAACTGGTGAAGCATAAATGCCGTTTTCTGTCAATGCATTTCTGCAATCGGCAAACGAGCGTACTCCCACCGTATCGTAAATCAAGTCGTAAGTATTGGTTCTTGATGTAAAATCGTCTTGGGTGTAATCAATGGTGTAATCGGCACCCAATGCTTTTACCAACGGAATGTTTGGAGTACTGCAAACGGCTGTTACCTCGGCTCCAAAATGTTTGGCTATTTGAACGGCAGCTGTTCCTAATGAACCAGAAGCTCCGTTGATGAGTACTTTTTGTCTGGGTTGGATGTTGCCCAAATTGGTTAAGAAATTCAGTGAAGTGATACCGCCATCGCACATGCCAGCAGCTTCCTCAAAGCTTAGGTTTTCAGGTAAATGCGCTACAATGCCGTCTTCAGGAACCGTAACATACTCGGCATAAGTTCCCATGGTGTCAATGTTTTCACCAAAAACTTTATCGCCCACTTGAAATTGAGTCACTCCAGAACCAACAGCTTCAACAACACCTGCGAATCCTGTTCCCCAGATTGGGTTTTTAGGTTTGGTGATACCAATCATCAATCTCCCGATGTATGGTTTTCCAGTTCGCATCATGGTATCTGCTTTGGTTACAGATGACGCGTGAATTTGGATGAGAATTTCGTTGGGTTTAGCAATCGGCTTCTCCATTTGACCTACTTTAAAAATGTCTGGTGATCCGTATGCTGTTGTGATAATTGCTTTCATAAGACTTGTGTTTTTAAGATTATGAAGCAAAAGTGCGATCTGGATAGTGCCCCGAAGTTCGGAATTGCAAGAGTGTGTTCGGATATGTAATTCCGAACCAAAAACAGGTTTTAACCCTTCAAAAACTGCTTAGGTGTGATGCCCGTTTCTTTTTTGAAATAGGTATTGAAAACCGTTTTAGAATTGAAACCACAGTCGTAAGCAATTGACATAATGGTTAGGTTGGCGTTTTCTGGAAGCAGTGCCAAATGCTTAAAAGCCTCAATACGATACTGATTGATGAATTCGTTGAAGTTCTTTCCAAACTCAGCATTCAATAACCACGATAATTGGTTGGGGTGGATATTCAATTGCTCAGCCAAAGAGCGCAATGAGAGTTCTGAGTTGAGGTGTGGTTTCTCCTTCTCAATCAACTCAAGTAATTGTGCTTTGTATTGTTCGGCTGTTTCATTATCAAGCAGCGCTTTCTTTTTAGCCGGTTCCGTATTGATTTCGAAGAGTTCTTTCGGAAAGAGTTTTTGATGGTATTTTGGATAGCGTGGATCTTTCTTAATAGGATTTACCAAGGGATCTGAATAGCGTAACAAGAGCAAAGGAGATTGCTTTTGCATGGATGCCTCAACCCACTCAAAGGCTTCATCATTTCTAGCAGTTGCTCCAGCCAGCATAAACCGATACGAATCTGCGGTAAAACCATCAGCGCCATCGGCTAGTTCATTTAAAAAACGCTCCGATTTTTCTGCGTTGATAGCATCTTTTTTCAGGGCATAACCCAAAGCTTGCGTTCCCGCTTTTTCACCAATCACCACAATTTCGGAAGGCAAAGCATCAAAGTATTGGATGGCCTCATCGTATTGTTTCAGCATCAGTAAGCAAATGGTTTTTACTGCATGCACGGGAATATTCATCGGATTCACTTCTAGGCAAGCATTGAGTTGCTTCAATGATTCGTCAAAATTCTCAGTCATGTATTCCACATATCCGCTGAAAAATTGGGTTTCTTGCGAGAAAGGATCTATGCTTAACGCGTTGCTCAGGTGTTTGTGAGCAGCATCATTTTTGCCAGCAATGACGTATAAAAAGGCCATAAACTGCTGCGATTCTACATGGTTTGGGTTTAAACCTATGGCTTTTTGAGCATGTTCAAACGATTCTCTGAAATCGCATTTGGTAAAAAAGGCCAAGTTGGCCAGTTGGTAGTAGCCATCAGCTAACCGATCATTTATACTTAATGCTTTCAAAGTTAGCTCGGCACATTTTCTCCAGCCCACTTCATACGGAATTACACCAACGGTAGCCAAAAAGCTATGAGCATCGGCTAAGCCAACCATAGCTTCAGCATTGTTGGGATCTAGTTCTAAAGCTTGCTGGTAAAATGCCATGGATTGCTTCACATCCTCAGGGTTCCATTTGTTGAATTTTTGTCGCCCTTTGAGAAAGAGTTTGTAAGCATCTAAACTGGCTGTTTTGGCTTCAATGAGGTGTTCTTGAATTTCGAAGTGACCAAAATGTTCGCGCAGTCGATCAGCAATAATCAAGCTGATTTCATCTTGAACTTCAAAAACGTTATCAAGTTTTCTATCCCAGGTTTCAGACCAAAAATGGAAATCTTCGGCAGCATCAATCAGCTGAGCTGTAATGCGCATGGAGTTTCCAGCTAAACGCACACTGCCCTCAAGCAAAGTTGAAACGCCCAACTTTTTACCTAGTTCTGGAATGGGAATGTTTATGCCTTTGAAATGAAAAGCTGAAGTTCGGGAGGTGACTTTTAGGCCGTCAATTTTGGCGAGTGCATTGATGATTTCTTCGGTGATACCATCGCTGAAATATTCGTTCTCCTCACTGCTACTCATGTTTACAAACGGGAGTACAGCAATTGTTTTGTCAGCTATTTTAGGGGTCAACTCCATTTTGTTTCAGCTACCAATCAACTTTAATTGCGAAATATACAATGTACAAATGACAATTTGAAGTTAGGTTGAATCACTTGATTTGAAGAATTCTGCACGAAATGAAAAAACCACGCTGTTGGGCGTGGTTCAATCAAAACTCATATCTATATAAGTTAGGGCATTTCGCAATAATCGCTGGTTGGGTATTTGTTGGCTTTGTTGCGGTTGTTTTGCCATTGCAGTGGTTGCAGGTTGCTTAAGTCATCATTTCCGCCTAATGCCACTGGCTTTATGTGGTCAATTTCCCAACCCAATCCAAACATTTCGGTATCACCGTATTTGTCCCATTGCATCAAAGCACCACAGTAGTCTTTGCGGATTATATTAGGATCATATCCCTCAGCTTCTTTTGCTTTGTTCCAAACGGCTTTTTTGATCTCTTCAGAGAAATGACTTCCGTTGGTGTCTGTGCTTCTGTTTCGGGTTAAAAGTGCTGTTTCCATGACTTGGATTTTGCTCTAAAGTATAGCAGCCATCGGATATTAGCGAAACATTAACATCAAAATAGCGGAAAACCGCTAGTGGCTCTGCAGGTGTTTTTTGAGGTTGGTGGAAACAAAAAAAGCCACACTTTAAAGCGTGGCTTATTCTATACGTTCAGTCGCATTAGCTGTTGCTAAAGTCAAAAGTAATTGTGGAATTGTCTCCAGATCCACCAGAATAATTAAGTGTTAATGACTCAGCTGAGCATGATGCGCTGTATCCATTACTACCTGTATATGGATTATCCCAGTTCATTCCGATACTTGCAATTTTATTGGGAGCGTTGTTATCTACACCGATAACAGCGTATGAAAGAGATCCTTGATCTCCGGTCATAAATCCATTTGATTCGTTGTTTCCAATTACTTGCCCTTTTGCTCCTGGTTGAATAACAGTTGCTGGACCACCATTCCAAACCCCATGTGAAAGGTTTGAATTAGTTAAAATAAGAAGATAATCTGTGATGTTGTTAAATTCAATAAGTGTGCTTCTTGCTGACATAATTTTAGGTTTAGATAAATTAATAATTAGGATGCTGTTAACAGTTAAAAATAAAGTGTGGTTGGTCATGACTTTCACCTTGTTTTCGAGTCCTAAATTATATCAACAAAACCCACAAAATGAAATGCTTACATCAAATTGGCTGAAAACAACCAGAGTATAAAGCAGCCCATTATTATGTTGTTTCAGCTTCATTTCAAAAGCAGATTAAAGAGAAAATAAGCAAGAAAATGGGGGTTATCCCAAAGCAGGTTTCAAGGCATTCACCATGTCTTTTACGAAGGCTTTTACTTCAGCTTCATCGTATTCAACTGCCGTGCGTTCTAGAGCAAAATGACGTAAGTCTAATTCTTTTTCAATGCAAAAGGCATCAGTAAGTCCAAAACCCAATTGAGTTAAGTGAAAAGCCAGTTTGCTGCTATCTAATGATGGAGATAATGATTTAGGCTGATGTAATTCCAACACCTTTTTCAAGAATGCAGCCGTTTCGCGCTTGTTGGTTAAAGCCAAATTGCCAATTTCAGCGTTGTTGCGTTCTTGACTCACGTTAATGAGCAAACAGCCCAGCATGGGATTTTCTAAATCAAACAACAGCGATTGGTGCAATAATTTGCGGTACCACTTGATGAAGTCGCCATCACCCGCTTTCTTAATCACCTTTTTGGTGTACTTCAGCTTTTCTTCAGCAGCCAATTCAATCAAAAACTCATACAAGTCTTTCTTGTTTTCGAAATACTGATACACACTTCCTTTGGCAATTCCCAAAACCTTAACCATGTTGGTGATGGATGCGTTCTGATAATCGTTCAAAGCAAATTCAAATAAGGCGGCATCCGTAAAGTCGGCACGTTTTTCGGGTCTGAGGTTAAGAAATGTTGACTTCGGCATGATGAAGGCTTGGCATTAGAAAAATGAAGCCCGAATATATGAAATTACAATCAGCTGATTTTGAATAGATTTCGTAATAATTTCAATTTTCCATCATACGGAGGATATTTTAACGGTAAATCGAACCAGGAAGACTTCTGCAAAACGCTTTTTTCGTGCGAAAATGTTTTGAATGAGTACTCACCATGATAAGCTCCAATCCCGCTCACACCAACGCCTCCAAAGGGTAATTCGGGGTTGATGAGGTGTTCCAATGTATCGTTTACCACACCGCCTCCAAAAGACACATTTTTTAAAATCGATTCGCGCAATTTTTTGTTGGTTGTAAAGTGGTAAAGCGCCAATGGTTTGGAGTATTGACGGATAAATGGCACAATTTCACTTTCATCGCTGTAGGCAATGATGGGTAAAATAGGTCCGAAAATCTCGTCTTGCATCACTGGTGAGTCTTTGGTTACATTGGTCATTACTGTTGGGGCAATGTATTTTTCAGCTTCGCTAAACTCACCACCAATTTCAATGTGTCCATCTTTTAAATAGCCAACCAATCGTTGCCAATGTTTGTGATTAATCACTCGAGCATAACTGTCAGACTTTTTCGGATCATCGCCATAAAAAGTGTGGATGTGTTTTTTGAGTTCATCCACAAATTGATCTTGAATGCTTTTATCAATTAACACATAATCTGGAGCAATGCAGGTTTGTCCACAGTTGAAAAACTTACCCTGAGCCAAACGTTTGGCTGCAATTTTCAAATTGGCTGTTTTGTCTACAATGCACGGGCTTTTACCTCCCAACTCAAGCGTCAGAGGAAGCAATTGCTCGGCTGCGGCTTTCATCATGATTTTACCTACTTGCGGACTTCCTGTAAAGAATAGGTAATCAACAGGTTGCTCTAATAATTCTTGGGTTTCAGGAACAGCGCCTTCAACCACTGCCAATACCTCTGGCGTAAAATATTTGTGAGCTAAGTTTTTCAATGCAGCTGAAGTAGCTGGAGCCAATTCGCTGGGCTTAATTACCACGGTATTTCCTGCAGCAAGAGCTCCAATAGCTGGGGCAATAGCCAATTGAAGTGGATAATTCCAAGGGCTGATAATCAAACAAACGCCATAAGGCTCGTGGTAGATGTAGCTTTTCGAAGGGAATGAAAGGAGGCTTCCAGACACTCTTTTTCTACCAACCCAATCGGGAAGGTAGCTCAACATGTGGTCAATATCTTTAATTAAGTAGCCCGTTTCTGAAATAAAACTCTCAAATTCAGGTTTCTGAAAATCTTGGTGAAGCGCTTGAAGAAATTCATCTTCCATTTCTATTAAAGCGCGTTTTAAAGTCTTAAGATGCTGTTTTCTAGCTTTTAAGGGTAGTGTTGACCCCGAATAGAAAAAGTTTTTTTGAACTTTTATTAGGTCTTTAATGTTAGTCATAAAATGTTGCTTGAGGTTTCGTGCCTAAATGTACTGAAAACTAGAGCGATAAATAAATAAAAATTATAAATCTTTGCACCCTCCAAACCACGATATTGTTCAATACCGTGTAAACCAATCAAGTTTTATGAACCCAAGATTTAAAGTTGTTTCCTACGAGGAAGCTACACCCGAAGTACAAGCCATCTACGATGACACAATGAAGACTTTTCAGTTGCCGTTTGTGTTGAACTGGTTCAAGTGCCAAGGAAGTAACGCTACGCTTTTAGAGGGTAACTGGGCAAAATTGAAAAACACCTTAATGAAAGGTGATGTTCCTAACGTGATTAAGCAATTGATCATTTACAACGTATCTAAAGAGCGTGGTTGTGATTATTGTTCTCAAGCTCACGGCATTTTCGCTGACAGCATGAGCAGTATGATTTCAGATAACGAAGGTTTCCGAGTGACTGAAAACTTAGATTCTCCAATTATTCCTCAGAGCTACAAAACAGCTATTAAGGTAGTTACACGTGCTGCATTAAAATCTTCAGGAGTTTCTGAAGCTGATTTTACTGAATTAGCAGAAGCTGGTTTCAACGATGAAGAAATTATGGAATTAATGGCTCAGGCAGATTTAGTGAATATGCTAAACACCATTGCCGATATTTCAGGAATTAAAATTGACAACGAATTGGTTGAAGTAGAAGCATGACATTAGATGTTTCTAAAGCTACTTATCGAGTAGCGTTTGAGTCGTTTTCGAAGTTATCGCGCAAGGTAAGTGAAGTTTCCACGCACGAGAAACTGGTAAAACACACAGGCCAATATTTAAAATTGCTTTTCAACTTTGTAGCCATGCGGGTTACAATAGTTGATAAGCGAGGTCATTATACATCAGCATTTCCCACAGCAAAAAAGATTGATCTCCCATACTGGAATCAAGATTTACTCGATTTTGAATCGGAATTATTGGATAAACAGATTCCTTTTTGTCGAGATTACAGCTCAAACGATGTACTTGATTTGAGTGGTATCGAAGTTAAAGATGCCAAAATTTGGGGATGGGCTTTCACCTATGATAACCTAACCACAATCACCACTTTAATAGCTGATTCTGAAAATGCCTTCACCGTTAAGCAAGTAGAAATTTTGCGTTTGGTGATTGATGTTTTCACGTTGAAGTTTGCTGAAATCAATGCCAAAAAAGAGCTGGAAGATAAGAATGCTCAGCTGTATCGAGCGTTAAATCTCGTTCAGGTTAAAAATGAGCGAATCAACCAAATTATCAACGATCAGCAATTAATTATAGAAGAGCGCACGGAAAAAATTAGGATGCAAAACAAACAATTGCGAAGATTATCCGTCTTGAATGCGCACAAAGTTCGCGAACCATTGAGTAGAGTTATGGGTTTGATTCAATTAGCAGAACACGTTTCTGAAAAAGAATTGAAAGAAGATCTTTTAGTTAAGATTCAGACATCAGCCCAAGATTTAGATAAGGCTTTACAAATGGTGATTGAGAAGAGTTTAAATGAGATTAGTGAAGATTTAGAAATATGAAAACGTTGAAAATCGTATTGGTAGATGATCAGGAGATTTCCAATTTCATCAATAAAAAAGTAATCGGATTAAGTGGATTAGATTGCGAAATCATTGAATTTACAGATCCAGTTCATGCTTTTGAACAGCTTCCTACCATCAACCCCGATTTGATTTTATTGGATTTGCAGATGCCTGTTTTAAACGGATGGGAATTTTTAGATAAAATGGTTGATGTTTCTCACAAACATCCTGTTGCCATTATTACATCTAGTACCAGCTCAGAAGACACAGCAAAGAGTTTAACCTATTCGCACGTAGTTGAATATTGTGTTAAACCCATCAAGCCAGAAATCATTAAAGGTTTAGCTGAAAAACTGATGAAGCCTGTAGTTTAACCTTTGGCTTTTGCCAAAATGGCCATGGCTACTCGTTCACCATCCATGGCAGCAGAAATAATTCCACCAGCGTAGCCAGCCCCCTCTCCACATGGATATAATCCTTTAACCTGTGGATGTTCCAAAGAGGTTTTATCTCTTGGAATACGAACCGGTGATGATGTTCTAGATTCTACTGCCAATACTTGAGCCTCGTTGGTGTAGTAGCCTTTCATTTTTTTACCGAAGGCTATAAAGCCTTGCTGTAACCTGGTTGCTAAGAAACTCGGCATGCTTTGGTGCAGTGGTGCACTTTTAATGCCTGGGATGTAACTGCAATTGTTGAGGTCTGATGAAACTTTTCCAGTAGAAAAATCAACCATGCGTTGTGCTGGAGCGGTTTGAGATTCACCTCCCATTTGATAAGCCAATTGCTCAACTTCTTGTTGCAACTTCATGGCGGCAAGCGGACCAAATTCTTTGTATTTCTGCCAATCTTGTTCTTCAACAGAAACTACCATTCCCGAATTCGCAAAGCGCGAACTGCGAGTTGAAGTACTCATTCCGTTTACCACAACTTCACCTGGTGCTGTAGCTGATGGCACGATATGTCCGCCCGGGCACATACAGAAAGAATAAACGCCTCTGCCTTGTACTTGCTCAACCAAAGCATAGCTAGCAGCTGGTAAATATTTACCACGATCTAAACCACAATGGTATTGAATGCTATCAATCAATCGCTGTGGATGCTCAATACGAACGCCCATGGCAAACGGCTTGGCTTCAATTAAAATATCGCGTTTGTGCAACAATTCAAAAATGTCTCGAGCAGAATGTCCGGTGGCTAAAATCAAATGCTTGCAAGTGAGTTTATCGCCATTTTGTGTGGTGATGTTCTTTACTTGACCAAATTCTACTTCGATATCTGTCATGCGGGTATCAAACAAAACTTCGCCACCAGCTTCAATAATTTGCTCACGAATGAGGGCAATGATCTTTGGTAATTTGTTGGTTCCGATGTGTGGATGAGCATCAATCAAAATATCGTTGCTAGCTCCAAATTGAACAAGCAAATGCAGAATACGCTCTAAATCGCCACGTTTTTTGCTGCGTGTGTACAATTTTCCATCGGAGTAAGTTCCAGCGCCACCTTCACCAAAACAGTAATTGGAATCGGGATTAACGATGTGTTTCGAGTTGAGTAAACTCAAATCTTTACGTCTGGTTTTAACGTCTTTTCCGCGTTCTAAAACAATGGGTTTATATCCTAATTCTATAAGTCGAAGAGCAGCAAATAACCCAGCTGGCCCCATACCAATAATGTGAACGGGCTCAGCATTTCTAACATCTGGATATTGGGCAGGTTCAAAATCTAAAGTAGGTTCTTCATTGCCCAAAAAGGCTTTAATACGCAAACGAATCAACACCTGACGTTTACGTGCGTCAATGCTGCGTTTACGAATTTCCCAATGGGTTAATGAAGATGCATTTCCGCCTAAATAATGACGAACATGCTGTTCTATGATTTTGTCTGATGCCGCATCATGCGGAGTGAGCGCCAATTCCAGATCTTTCGTCATGATGCTTTTTACTGCGAATTACAAAATAGATACCTGTAAGCACTAATGGAATACTGAGTATTTGTCCCATGTTTAAAGCCATTCCAGCTTCAAATGCACTTTGAATTTCTTTGGTGAATTCAATTGAAAAACGGAATCCAAAAATCAAGATCAAGAACATACCGAATAGCCAACCTTGGTATTCGCCTTTCTTGTTTTTCCAATAGCTCCAAAACAGAAAGGCAAAAATGAGAATATAAGCCAATGCTTCATATATCTGCGATGGATGTCTCGGGATTAAATCTACACGTTGAAATACAACTGCCCATGGCAATGTAGATGGTTTTCCAATGATTTCAGAATTTAAAAAGTTACCCGTTCTGATAAAAAATCCAGCCAATGCAACAGTAACCACAATGCGATCTAAAACCCACAACATTGAGAGTTTGGATACTTTCTTACTCCACAGATACATGGCTAAAATAATACCAATTGCAGCACCATGACTAGCCAGTCCACCTTTCCAAGTCATTAAAATTTCTGCTGGATGTTGCGAGTAATAACCCCAATCGTAGAAGAAAACGTGACCTAAACGCGCACCCAAAACGGTTCCAATCATGGTGTAAATGAGTAAGCTGTCCATCCATTCTTCAGGACGTTTTTCAGCTTTCAGCATTTTTAAAAACAGTTGGTAGCCAATTACGAAACCCAGCGCAAACAGTACTCCGTACCATCTAGGGCTAAAGCCGATGTTCTCAAAAATAGAGGGAAAAATTTCAGGAGTGAAGTTCCAAACAATAACGCCAATTGACTGCATGCTGTATCGAATAAGTGTAACTTTGTGGCCGCAAAGATAGGATTCAAAAAGCATCCATGTGACTATGAATAGAAGACCGCGCAGAAATCGTAAATCTGCTCCAGTTAGAGCTCAAGTAAGAGAGACACATTTAGGAGTAGAAAACTTAATATATCCCATCTTTTTAGTGGATGGTGAGAATGTGAAATCAGAAGTTCCTTCCATGCCAGGAAACTACCGTTGGAGTATTGATACGGTAATGCAAGAGTTGGAAGAATGTATGGATTTAGGGGTTAAGCATTTCGACTTTTTCCCAGCTATGCCTGATGATAAAAAAGATAAATACGCAACATCGAGTTACAATCCTGATGAGAATTTCTATTTGAGAGCTTTGGCTAAAATCAGAAAGAATTTCCCTGAAATGGTCATTATGACTGATGTGGCTATGGATCCGTATAGTACCGATGGACATGATGGAATTGTTGAAGGTGGAAAAATCTTAAACGATGAAACCATTGAGATTTTAGCTAAAATGACGGTTGCTCAAGCCGATGCTGGTGCTGATATCATTGGTCCAAGTGATATGATGGATGGTCGTATTGAGTATTTGCGTACAGAATTGGATTTAGCGGGACATACAGATACCAGCATCATGAGTTACACGGCTAAATATGCCAGTGCATTTTATGGTCCGTTCCGCGATGCTTTAGATTCTGCACCCAAAGAAGCTGCTGATATTCCAAAAGATAAAAAGACATATCAGATGGATCCAGCCAACAAGCGCGAAGCACTGCTAGAAGGCGAATTGGATTATTTGGAAGGAGCAGATTATTTGATGGTAAAACCAGCCGTTCATTACATGGATGTGATTCATGAATTGAAAGAAAACTTCAACATTCCGGTGGCGGCATATCACGTAAGTGGCGAATGTGCCATGTTGATTGCAGCTTGCCAAAACGGATGGTTAGACTACGAAAGAGCTATGCCAGAAACGTTGATGTCGCTTCGCAGAGCTGGTGCCGATAGCATCTTAACTTATTTTGCCAAAGACTTCGCCAAAATGGTGCGCGATGGCAAATTAGATTGGTAATTACTGCACAAATATTTTAACCGGTTGATCTCGATTCTCGGTATGTAGCAAATACATACCAGAATTGAGATCCTGGATACTGATTCGTTCTTCACCAGATTGCAATGTTCCTTGTTGTACTAGCTGTCCGCTCAAGTTAAAGATCTGGTACGCATAAGCTTTTTGAAAGGATACATCTCTGATGTTGATGAATTCGGTTGCTGGATTGGGGTAAACCAATAAGTTGGCGGGCTTGCCGTTTGGATTATCTATACCAGTAGGGAACAAATGAGGTGTGCCCTCAGAGCCGTAGCTTTTTTTGTAGTAAATAAGGGTAGTAGTATTAACAGATTCAATAGAGTTGTATCCTGTTCTTATCCATCCTAGTCCTTCAACTGAAAAATTATCACTTGAACTTTCAAACCCATTCATTGAAAGGCCAAAGACTTTAAGACTATCTGGAAGGTTTGGAAAACGCTCATATACATAGTTGTAGCTTGTGTCAATCTGCTGTAGTGCTAGAGCCGTATCATTTCCAAATTGGTAACGAATGAGTGTATCTATATTTAATGAGTAGGAGCCTTCACCAATATCAATCATAGAACTAAGCTGGGTGTAAGTATTTGTAATAGAGTCAACTGTTAAGGTGTATTCGTAATAACGATGTCCTAAGTCATTGTACTTTATATAGCTTTTAAGAAACTGATTTTCGATGTGATATACGATCGAGTCAGTGTATATTTCTTTGCCGTAATAAGTTTGTCTTATATAATCGGTTTTATGATTTGGAACTACATAATCATGACGTGTAAATTCTAGAATATCCCCAACATCAAAGTTATACAGTTCGCCAATGGTCATTTCATCTTGGTTGTTCCATTGCGAGAAAGAGAATAGACTACAAAAAGTGAGAACTGTAAAGAGTAAAGCTTTTTTCATAAGAGGTAATTAATGAGTTATTGAATAAATATTTTAACCGGTTGATCTCGATTCTCGGTGTGTAGCAAATACATACCAGAATTGAGATTCTGGATACTGATTTGTTCTTCACCAGATTGCAATATTCCTTGTTGCACTAGCTGTCCGCTCAAGTTAAAGATCTGGTACGCATAAGCTTTTTGAAAAGAAACATCTCTGATGTTGATGAATGCAGTAGCTGGGTTGGGATAAACCAGTAGGTTGGCGGGCTTACCGTTTGGATTATCTATACCAGTTGGGAAAAAGTGAGGTGTGCCTTCAGAGCCGTAGCTTTTTTTGTAATATGATAGTTTATGGATTCTTGATTCTCCAACGTTTGAAACATAACTGTAAATGCTACCTAGTCCTTCAACATAATAACTGCCATTTGAGTTTTCGAATTGGTCATAAAAACTAACTCCATATATTCTTAGGTTAGAGGGTAGATAAAGTTGAAATTCATCTCTTATGTCGAAGGTAGAATCGTAAGCAAAAGCAACTGCATTAGTATCGTAATTGTAATGCATCAAAATGGAGTCAATACATAAATCTGGAAATGCCACTTTAACACTGGTATTAATATTTCTATAGACGTATTCTATAGAATCTACACTATATTGTTTTACTTGAAGGGCAAAGCCGTCTGGTTGTATTTCAATAGTTCTTACTATGCTTTGTGTTTCAATACTATAAACGATAGAATCTTGATAAACCTTTTTGTCAAAAATTGTACTACGGCCACTTGTGCTGTAATTTTGATAAGCCATTGAGAAACTACTTTCAAAGACATCTCCAATATCAAAATCATACACATCACCAATGGTCATATCATCTTGGTTGTTCCATTGTGAGAAAGAAATTAAACTGCAAAAAGTGAGAACTGTGAAGAGTAAAGCTTTTTTAATAATGGTTAGTTTACAGGGTTTTAACGCCACAATTTACATAAAACGAGCAATTGTGAGGTTAAAAAAGTGTTGTATAATTGAGGCTCATCTATTATACCTAACCAAAATTGTCTATTCGTTTTATGAAAAAGTCCATTGCATTTATTCTACCTGCTATCCTACTTTTTTCCAGTTGTGCTTCCATGTTAAATTCTAAAAATCAGCGTGTTGTTATTCAAAAACAAGAAGGTCAAACTTTGGTTGTTGATGGAGATACAGCTGTTGCTAATAAAAAAGGGAAGTATTTAATTGAGAGAAAGTATGGAGCCCGTCAGCTTGTATTTTCACAAGAAGGATATAAAGATCGATATGATATTCAGGCATTTAAGGGGAATTCACCGTTAAAAGTTTTGAGTTTCGTTCCATTTGGGATTTTACTCTATCCCATGTTTTATGATGTATTTCCAAAAGCATATAGATACAATGGTTATTGGGATTACTCTGGTGTTGAGCTAAATAAGTGGCCAACAAAGCAAGAAGATGAAAAAGAGATTTATTTGAATAATGTTGAGATAGATGTTGATGGTTCTGATATGTCGTATCGCCAGTTTTTATCTTATAACAAATACTTAAAAAAAGAATCTACTACTGATGCTGAGTATGATGACGCAGATGAAGGCGTAAAAATCTCTGAAACAAATTTAGAAGGTCTATTGAATGAGATTTTGCTGGAACAAGGCTATATAGACACAACAAATAAAGTTTTAAAGAATAGCTATATCAATAATCTAAAGGTAAATGCCTCCATTGATAAGATGAGTTTAGACTACATCAAAAGACCGGGAATGAAGATGTACTATCCAGCAATGAAGTACAGCTTTGTAATGGAGTGGGAAATTTTAGATTACTATGATGATATAGTTTTAACGGTTAATACGGAGTCAAGTTCTGGTTTCTTTAGTGCTGCATATTATGGTTTCGACAAAGCGATTGAAATGTCTATCAAAGATGCCCTTGAAAATGGGATGATCGAGTTTTTGAAGAATTCCGAGGTTCAAAAAATGATGATTGACAGAAGTCAGAAGGATGTTGAAAAAGAGTTTGAACCAATTGTAATTAAGAGACCTAAAAAACGAGTTACTCGTTTAGCGGAAAGCACACAAGGTAGTGTTACCATTATTGTTAAAGAAGGTCATGGAAGTGGGTTTGTTATCAGTGAAGATGGGTATATCGTAACCAATTATCATGTTGTAGCGCAAAATACAGACAGCTTAAATGTTGTATTTAATGATAGAAGTAAGACTATTGCTAAAGTGGTAAGATCAAGCAAGCTCCACGATTTAGCATTAATTAAAGTAGACACAAACGGTTTATCACCATTTATTATTAGTGATAGTGATGCCGAGCTTGCTCAAGACGTTTATGCTATAGGAACTCCAACTGCTGAAGATTTAGGGCAAAGTATCACGAAAGGAATTGTTTCAGGAATTCGTAAAGGTGATGATGGAAACACGTTGATTCAAACGGATGCTTCAGTTAATGGTGGAAATAGTGGAGGAGCTATATTAAACACCCAAGGAGAAGTTGTAGGCATCGTAAGCTCTAAGATTAAAGGCTATGGAATTGAAGGTATTGCTTTCGGAATACCAGCCAGAACTTTGAGAGAAAATTTGAAATTAGAATTTAAGTATTAAGTAAAATACAAGCTCACAAAAAAGCCCCTTTGGATTTCCAATGGGGCTTTTTTCATATTCAGAGTATACTAGAATGCTCCTTTAAATTGCTTCAAGAAGCGAACATCGTTTTCTAAGAATAAACGGATGTCATCAACTCCGTAGCGTTGTGCTGCAATACGTTCCATTCCCATACCAAAGGCAAAGCCACTGTATTTTTCTGGATCAATTCCACAGTTTTTCAAAACAGCAGGATCAACCATTCCACATCCCATAATTTCTAACCAACCAGTTCCTTTGGTCATGCGGTAATCGGCTTCTGTTTCTAAGCCCCAGTATACATCTACTTCGGCACTAGGCTCTGTAAATGGGAAGTAACTCGGACGCATGCGAATTTTTGTCTTTCCAAAAAACTCTTTGGCAAAGTATAAGATCGTTTGCTTCAAATCGGCAAATGAAACACCTTCATCAACGTATAAACCTTCAATCTGGTGGAACATACTCAACGAGCGTGAGCTAATCGCCTCGTTTCTGTAAACACGTCCTGGAGAAATGGTTCTGATAGGTGGTTTCTGATTTTCCATCACTCGAACTTGTACCGATGAGGTATGTGTTCTTAAAGCCAACTCTTCTTCCTCGTTTTTTACGAAGAAAGTATCCTGCATATCACGGGCTGGATGTTCTTCAGGGAAGTTAAGAGCCGTAAAGTTATGCCAATCATCTTCTACTTCTGGTCCTTCAGAAACCGTAAAACCAATGCGTTTGAAGATGTCTATGATTTCATTTCTTACAATTGAAACAGGGTGTCGAGCTCCAATTTCATGTGGATAACCTGGACGAGTTAAATCACCAGATTGTGCTTGTGTACCAGCGCCACTTGATGATAAATTAGCCTGAATGCTGTCAAATTTATCTTGAGCTGCTTGTTTTAATTCGTTCAACTTCTGACCAAATTCTTTTTTCTGGTCGTTCGGAACATCTTTAAATGCTTTAAAAAGGTCTTTGATGACATTTTTAGAACCTAAAAATTTGATTCTAAATTGCTCTAATTCATCTGCTTTTTGTGTTTCAAAAGCCTTGATTTCATCTAAGAAAGCATTTACCTTATCAATCATACCATTACGTATTTGCCTGCGAAAATAGGACTATTTGCCCTTCTTTATAGAAAAAGGAACATCGGTTCTGGGTCTATCTCTTCTATCTGTTTGTACTGCAGCAATGGAATCAATCACGTCAAAGCCTTCAATTACTTCACCAAAAACAGTGTAATCGCCATCTAAGTGGGGAGTTCCTCCAATGGTTGTGTATGCTTCAATTTGCTCTTCTGAGAACTTATATTTCTCTAATTCTGGAGCAATTATCGAATCTATTTTTAAGTTGATTGAATCTAAAGCCTCCACATTCATATCGTTTTGAGCATCATTCCGAGCTTTTTTCAATTCTTTTTGATCTGGAGAAGCCAATAAGTCTCTAACAGCCTTTTGCTTGTTGAATGCAATCTTTTTTTCTTGTAGGGTCAACAATTCATCACGTGTAAATACTTTTCCCTGAACCAGATAAAACTGACATGACGAACTTGCTTTTTCTGGGTTTACGTTATCGCCCTCTCTAGCCGCTGCAATAACCCCTTTTTTGTGAAATAAGTTTGGATTAAATTCTGCAGGAATGGTGTAATCTAAGCCACCATTGCCAAGCGCTTTACCTGGTTTTGCATTTTTAGATTCTGGATCCCCTCCCTGAATCATGAAATTTTCAATCACTCTGTGAAAAAGCAAGCTATCATAAAAGTTTTCATTTACCAGTTTTATAAAATTATCACGGTGTTGGGGCGTTTCATTATATAGTTTAACCATCATTTTGCCGTATGGCGTTACAATTGAAACAACCTTTTCTCTTTTTGGCGTATCTGTATGTATGTTTGCAGCTGATAAAGACATCAGTAAAAAGATTAAAATCAGGACTTGTTTATACATCTGAATTTGAATTTTTGCTAGTTTAGCAAGATTCGTAAAAATAGTGCTTAAGATGAATCGCACCATACAAACTTTTCTAAGAACCGCTTCTTTTATTTTTTTGAGTGTTTTTGCTATTGCATGTAACAACGATGACGATGATGACACAGGTGTTGCTCAGGTAGTTGTTGTTAATATGAATGGCAATCGTGTACCACAAGCAATTGTTGAGCTGGAGTGTGAGTCTTCAATTGACAGACCGTGCGACATATTTGTTACAGGGTATACCGATGGTGTTGGTGTCTATGAAACGGAATGGACTTACAATAAAGTGCTTAAAGTAAATGCATTCAAAGTTGTTAGAGATACTCAAATTGTTGGTGTTATACCTGATACCACACATGTAATTACTGCAGATAGCACATGTGGTGAGTCATACATCAGTATTAGATCTGGAGAAACTACTAGGCAGACTGTTGTATTGTACGAGTGTAATTAACAATAGCTTCCTTTATTAGCTGATCTTGTTCTTCGGCTTTCAGATAAGGTAATTTCTTTAATCTTGAATAGTGGGGCCAACCATCTTGGTCTTCACCATCAAAGCTGTAATATCCATAGGGCTCAAGCAACGTGCAAACAGCAATGTGAACAAGGTCCATTTTTTCATCTTTTGTAAAGTCAATAAAGCCTTTACCTAACTCTCTTACACCAATTAAAAACAAGATAGAATCAACATCTAAGTCTCCGTCAAACTTTTGATTGTACCATTTCTTAGCTTCTATCCACTCTTTTTCAAATTCCCAATCCATCTTTTTCAAATTGATCTTGCAAAGGTAATGCGAAGTTTGGTTTGAGAAATTCACAATGCTTTCGTGTACAAACCTTTTTTGGTTTATATAAATTCAACCTACTTCCCGTTTAATTTAGCTCTGTGGAAACAATAGATATTATAATAGCCATTCCTTTGCTTTTTGGGTTAGTTCGCGGTTTGATGCGCGGATTTATTATTGAAGTTGCTTCTCTTGTAGCTCTTATTTTAGGAGTTTATGGAGCCATTCATTTTTCTTTTTTTGCTGAAGGGCTCTTAAAAGAGAATGCAGATTTAGAAGGCAATACACTTTCTCTTGCAGCTTTTGCACTCACATTTATTGCTATTGTAATTCTAATACATATTGGAGCTCGTTTTCTGCAAAAAATACTTCAGATGGCTGCTTTGGGAATTGTTAACCGAATAGCAGGTGGTGTTTTCGGGTTAGTAAAATGGATTTTGATTCTCAGCTATTTGTTAGTCTTCATCAACGGAGCGGGAGGTGGTCAATTGGGTCTTATTTCTGATGAAGCCAAGCAAAAATCTATTTTATACCAACCAATTGTTAGTGCAGGCCCCACCATTTTACCAATGATTACTGAGAGTAGTTGGTATCAAGGATTGGACATAGAAGTTCCAGAAATAGAATAAAATCAAAAGCCCTGTTGGATTTCCAACAGGGCTTTGATAATTAGAGAACAAGGTTAGATTATTCAATCACTAATTTGTGTGTTTGAACTCCTTGGTTTGTATTCATTCTAATGATGTAAAGACCATTATTCAATGCATTTACATCAGTAAAATAGTAAGTTCCGTTTACTGAAGTTTGGTTAACAACAGCTTTACCTGAAAGATCAAATATTTGGAAAGATTCGATCTCTGCGTTTCCAGTTGCTATAAACTCAACAGAAGTTGATGCTGGGTTCGGGTAAATGTTAATGCTACCATTGTTTTTATCAACATCATCAGTGCTTACAATTTGCTGGTTACCAATTCCCATAGCTAACATTAAGCGTGGGTGTAAATAACCTTGAATTGAGTCGATGTAATTAAGAGCTTTTGCCTTAGCCATGTTAGGGTTGCTCATTAATGCATCATTGTGGATGTCATTAGCATTAGCACTCGTTCCGTAAACAGCGTTAGAGAAAGCAACTGCTGTTTGAACGTCAGATAATGTCCACCATTCCCATGGAGCACCTTCGTTTTCAAACTGATTTGATTCTAAATCAATTTCAAGAGGGAACATACCTTCAACATTTCCAGGGATAGTTACACTACCGTTGTAATGGGTGAAGTTTCTGTTATACGTATTACGTGCTCTAAAAGTGAAAGGATCGTTGTAATCTGATTTATCAGCAAATACATCGTTTACACCCATTTCGTTTGCAACTTGCATAAATTGGTTAGGGCCAGGTACTGGAACAACGTTTTCACCAGTTGTTCGTACAATTACTTGACCTGAATCAAATGGAGCAAATGGATCGCGAATACAGTGAATAGAAATCATTGGTTTAGGAGTTGCACCTTGCATCCATGAAATATCACCTAAAACACCACCCGCATTTGCTTGTGCTGAGATGTCTGAAGTAATTCCTAAGTCAACAAGATCTCCATAAAGGTTTAGTAGTCCAGCACCACCAGTTACATCACCAACTACAGCTGGATCAATGTAAGATTGTCCTGTTGCTGGATTGATGAATTTTGGAGTTGCTGTTTCAGATTGATCATCAAGTGTGTTGTATGCTAAAGCAACATAACCACCAGAACCTTGACCATAAATGGCAATGTTTGATGGGTCAATACCGAACGAAGTAGATTGTGCTTTTGCTACGCGTACAGCTCTTTTCACATCGTGAATAGCTCTGTAAACTGCATTTAATAAAGTAGCACGTCTAACAACTGGTCCAGTTGTGCCAGATGCAATTGGATTCCAACCATGACGGTAGTTTGGTGCAATTGCAACGTAGCCTCTTTTTGCCCATTGTTTACACATTTCTACAGCAGCAGAATCTTCTTTTGACCCTGTTGGAGCTCCATTAACAATTGGAGGTAAGAAGTTACCTGTGTGAATGTAAAAAATAGTTGGACGAGCTGCCATTGTATCAACAGCAGTTACAGGCATATAAACATCCATACACAAAGTATGTGCAGGGTTTGCCGTTGAATTATCAGTACCTGTAATCTTTAAAATGGTAGATGGATCCGTTGAAGTAAAATAGGGCGTGAAAAATGCCATATCAGAAGAACCAGCATAAATCGAGTCTCTCAATTCTTGAGATTCTTGTTGAATTTGTGCCAAGTTTGTCTGAATGTAATCAGGATCCATAAGGTTCTGATTTCTTAAAAAGTCAATGTTCACACCAAATGGAACATTTTTAATGACTGTAATTTCAGAGTCGTCAAACACTTCATCTAAGAAGCGCTCTTGAGCGAATGTTGTAGATGCTAAAGTGGCACCTAACAACAATGAAAAAATAGAACGTAGATTCATTTTCATATAATTCAATTTTTAGTTGTTACACAGAGATTTATTTAGCACGCCAATCAAATAGTACAGAGAAATATGCTAATCGTCCTACTTGAGGACCTCCATACACTTGATAAACGTTGTTATCCAATAGGTTAGAAGCTCCGATTTTAAAGGTAGTGTATATTTTTGGAATAGTGTAGTTGATTTGGGCATCTACTAGATCATAAGAATCAATATTACCTGTAAACTGTGGAGAACCTTCAAATATGAAGCCTTGTATCCACTTGTAGTTTACTCCAAATCCAAAGTGACCAACAGAAACAAAAGGCAGGTACAATTCACGCCCAGATAAACCAATGTTGAATTTATTCTCAGGAGTATTGAAAGCAGGAATGATATCATCCTCGCCAGAAATTAATTTATTCCAACTGTAATTTCCTGTAGCCGTAATCTTGTTTGTTAAATAGTAATTCATACCCAAGCTAAATCCTTGAGTAACCACCGTTTCTTCTGAATTTGTTGCTAAACGGTATGCTTGCAAGTTGTTAGGATTTCCAAAATTATCGAAGGTTGCATCAACGCCAATCACATAACCAATAAAGTTGGTATACCAACTGTGGTAATATGAAGCATCCATGTAGAATTTCTTGCTAATGATACCTCTATAGCCTGCTTCAATTGTTCTTACTTGTTCTGGTTTGATTGGGTCTACATTGAAATACTCTAAAGTGTCTAGGTTAGGAGTATATCCTTCGTATGCAGCTTCTAAGCTTTCGGTTGTAATTAATGAGTCGTAACCGTTTAGGTTACCCAACAAGATGGCATTACCAACATTGTAATAGTAGTACTGATCGGCTAGAGTTGGATTACGTACTGCCGATGTAAACGTTAAACGGATAGTGTGCTTGTCAGTTGGATTGTAAATGAATGAGATAGCTGGCGAGAAAAGGTAATCGAAGTTCTCGTTCTTATCCATTCTTAAGGTTGCTGTTGCTGTTAGTTTTTCTTGGTAAAACTTCTTTTTTATCCCAACATACAAACCGTATTGAAAATTCGTGATTTCTGTGAAAGAAGAGTCTGTTAGAATAGTTCCCGTATCTGTTTCTAAACGAGTGTATTCCATGGTGTCTGCGAAGATAGTCCCTTCAGTTCTTGGCATATATAAACGCGCATTACCTCCAACTGTGATCTCAGCCCATTTTGGTTCAAACTTGTATTCTCCCTGAACGTGATAAAGTGCCGATTTATCGAAAAATAATGATCCGTTATCTGTGAATTTCTTACTCGTTATAGATTTAAAAGCAGAGTCAAAACGAGCTGTTCCTTCTTGATAACGTTCCTCACCTCTTGCGTTGGTGTAATCAGTTAAGAAACGTGCTTGATTGTGAACCTGCATAATAGAGTCTCTATTTGCTGTAGACAACCAAGGTAGATACTCAGTATTGTACCAAGTTTCAGAAGGAAAAGTGGTGTTTGGATAACCAGAAATTTGTCTAATCTGATCACCGTTATACTGGTTTGCATAATTTAATGCCCAGTCATCATCACTTTGTACAGCTTCTTGCATTCTTAACGCAGTAGTTACTATATCATAAGAGTCACCAGCGTCTTCATGGGTTGCATATGCACGAATAAACCACTTATTTTCTTTCTTAACCTCTAAGCGGTTTTGAAAGAATTGAACGTTCTTTAAACTGTAGCGGTTATCACCTTGATAGATGGTAGATCCAGTACTGTAGCTTGTTGAGAAAATAGCTTGTACATCTTTTTTGATCTTATAATGAAAAGCCGCGTTTAATTTCAGGTTATCAGTGTTGTAATTCGCTAAATCAACTTCTCTGTAACCAGTTCTGTACATAGTACCCAAAGCAGGTTTTTCAAATGCACCGATGTTACTCACATAACTGTTGTTAGAAATCTCATCACCGTAAATATTAACGGCATTGTATCCTCCTGGATTATCGGCAGGATCATCGGCATCGTCAATAGCATCATAATTTTCAGCTTCCCAATCCAATGCTTGCATATAGAATACGTTCAGCTTGTAAGCGAATTTGTCTTCGCCATCTTTATTTTTAAATACTTGAGCCCAGCGAACTGCCGTTTCAGTAAGGTTTCTTTCTCCTACTTTAACAGAGGCACTTAAACCCGGGAACATGAAAGGATCTTTGGTAGTCATGTTGATAACACCGTTAAATGCACCTGGTCCGTAATAAGCAGAGCTTGCACCTGCAATTACATCAACCTTCATAACATCTAAATCAGATGCTCCCAAGAAGTTACCTAAAGAGAAGTTTAACCCTGGTGATTGATTATCTACACCATCAATTAACTGCAATGAACGAACAGGTGAAGTGGAGTTAAAACCGCGTGTGTTGATTACTTTAAAACCAAGTGATGCTGATGTCATATCAACACCTTTCATATTTCCTAAACTCTCATAAAAACTACCTGATGGTGCTTCTTTAATTGCAATCACATCCATAGATTCTACTGTAAGTGGAGCTTGTTTTTCGCGTTCTGAAATTCTAGATTCAACAACTTCAACGGCATCTAACATAACGTTATCCATGCCCATTTTTACGTTGATTTTTTGATCCCAGCTTTCAACAACAACTTCTTGAGATTCGAATCCCATGAAGGATACTACAATTGTTAGTGGTAATTCTTGGTTTACTTCAAAACTAAAGTTACCATCAATATCAGTGGTGGTACCGATGGTGGTTCCTTTAACAACAACTGAAGCACCAATTAAGGTTTCTCCAGTCTGTTTGTCTGAGATTTTTCCTTTAAGAGTATGCTGTGCAGAAACGGAAAAGCTGCAAAACAGTAAAAAAGCTAAGGCATAATACACCTTGGCTGAAACTCGGTAAATTGCTTTCATACAGAGAGTTAATTGCTTATTCTGGTTTTTTATTGCTAACAAAAATGTTAGGCACGCATACAAATATAATTTTTTTCCGTTGCCAAAATAGAAATAAGGCATCACTTGATAACTAAAATTCAACAAAGAAAAATCCCTGTGTTTAAAGGGATATAGGCTGTTTTGAGCTCAATTTGGCCTAAAAAGAATTAAATATTGAATAAAGAAATTGTGTCAAAAGCGGTTTGGAAGGGATAAATTTCAAGCTCAAACAAAAAAAGCCGATGAAGAATTCTTCATCGGCCTTTGTCTCGTTTT
>MDTF01017169.1_pt1 | contig 42232 bp, 38 predicted proteins | sample 811191 | NCBI WGS metagenome assembly MDTF01 (sample SAMN05326649, study PRJNA326480) | marine metagenome | isolation source: seawater | place: Southern Ocean | collected 2011 | reverse complement strand
GCCTTTCATTTTTATATGTAATTTTTTTTATAAATAATAGGAATTTTTTCAAAATTTGAACTTAAGCAATAAACATGCCATAATTATTTTTGGAATTAATATGATTAAAATTTCTCTTAAACCAGGGATAAAGCAATCTCAAGGTATTGCGCTAACACCACAGCTCCTGCAATCGATTAAATTATTTGAATTAAATAATTTGGAGTTAGGGGCCTATCTAACTGAAGAAATATTAGAAAACCCTTTCTTGCAAACTGAAGATGATATTCATGGTGAAGACTTTATTAATAATGAAGAATTAACTCCCGATAATGATAAAAATGATACTGAGGCTAATCTTGATGATCTAACTTCTGAAACTGGAAGTTCGGACGATGATTATTCAAGCACATATGATGACAGCTTTACAGGTAGTGCGTATGAATTAACAAATATACTTGAAGAAACACTTCCATACAGGAAATCTATTAATGAGGTTCTTACGGAACAAGCGAATCTTACTTTTTCAGATAGTCTAGATAGACATATTGCATATTTATTAATAGGAAACCTTGAGGCTGATGGATATTTTAAAACTGATATTTTAGAACTATCAGGTAACCTTAATGTCTCTGACGCTAAGTTTAGGGAGGTCTTGTCTGTATTAAAAAGATTTGAGCCTGTAGGTATTTTTGCAGAATCTTTAAGTGAATGTCTCTATGCTCAGCTTAAACAAATGAATTTAATTAATGACCCTATGAACCATTTGTTAGAAAACTTATATGAATTAGCAAATGGTAATATTAAGCAGTTATCAAAAATTTGTGGTGTTGATAATTCTGATATTTTTAAAATGTTAAAAGACATAAGAAAATGTAAGTCAAAGCCGTTAAGTAACTACAGCGAAGAAAGCATAACTATTGCTGAACCAGATATAATCGTAAAAAAATCTTTATCAAAATGGACTGTTGAGTTAAATGAAAATAACTTACCGCGTATTTTGGTAAATACTGGATACTGGGAAGAGCTTGCAAGAAAGAAAATATCTAAGGAAGATAAAAAATATTTATCGGATCGATATGCCTCAGGTAAATGGCTTTTAAAGGCTCTAGAGCAAAGGGAAGCAACTATTTTAAGAGTTTCAACAGAGATAATAAAACAACAAAATGATTTCTTGGAGCGAGGGCTGGCTTATATGAGACCAATGATATTAAAAGATATCGCTAACGAACTGGATTTGCATGAAAGTACTATTTCACGAATAACTAATTCAAAGGAGATATCTACACCAAGGGGAGTTTTTCAATTAAAATTTTTCTTTTCAAAAAATATATCTAAAAGTGATGGAGGTGAAGATATTTCCTCAGAGGTTGTTAAGAATAAAATAAAAATTTTTATTAATAAGGAGAGAGATAAGATTTTATCAGACTCAAAGTTAGCTTTATTATTAAAAGAATCAGGGATTAATGTTGCCAGACGAACAGTTACAAAATATAGAGTTAATATGAGAATCCCTTCTTCATTCGAAAGAAAAAAAATAAGAAAATTAGTAACTTAACTAAGCCTTTTATTTGTTAAATAAAATATAAAGTATTTAGGGAATTGTAAGTTTGATTTGGTGGGGGTATCTTTTAAAAAGAGGATAAAATGACGAAAAAAATTAAACCAAATTCTTATGCTACGATGGATGCAGAAAATCATTTTCATCCTTATTCAAATGCTAGAAGAATTGAAAAACAAGGCCCGATGATAATTTCAGAAGGAAAGGGGATTTATGTTTGGGATGATGATGGAAATAAGTACCTTGAGGCAATGGCTGGTCTATGGTCAGTAGCCGTTGGATTCGGAGAAGAAAGACTGGTGAAGGCAGCAACAAAGCAATTAGAGAAACTTCCCTATTACCCATCTTTTTCACATAAATCGCATCCAGCCGTTGCAGAGTTATCACAAAAACTAGTTAATATGGTTGGACTTAATATGAGCCGTGTTCATTTTACAAATTCAGGTTCTGAAGCTAACGATACAGCCATGAAATTTGTATGGTATTACAATAATGCTCTTAATCGACCAAAGAAGAAAAAAATTATATCTCGAATAAAGGCCTATCATGGAATTACGATTGCCTCAGGCAGTCTTACTGGTTTGCCTTTAATGCACAATGATTTTGACCTTCCCATACCTCAAGTTTTACACACTCTTTGCCCCCATTACTGGAGAGAGGGATTAGATGGAGAGTCGGAAGAGGAATTTTCCAGTCGTTGCGCAGAAGAGCTTGAAAAATTAATATTAAGAGAGGGTCCCGATACTATTGCTGCTTTTATAGGAGAACCTGTAATGGGCGCCGGGGGTCTCATAGTTCCTCCAGAAGGATATTGGAATAAAATTCAAGAAGTTTGCAAGAAGTATGAAATCTTAATTATTGCAGATGAAGTCATTAATGGCTTTGGAAGAACAGGCAAGAATTTTGCGTGTGATCTGTATGGTATAGAGCCAGATTTTATTGTTCTTTCGAAACAAATAACATCGTCTTATATACCAATGGCAGCTGTCTTAATGACAGATGAAATTTACCAAGTCATTGCTGATAATACTGAAAAAAATATAATGTTTGGTAGTGGATTTACGGCAAGCGCTCATCCGGTAGCATGCGCAGTAGCATTAGAGAATATAAAGATTCTTGAAGAGGATAAGCTAATGGAAAGAGTACCTATTCTTGAGCCTCAGTTTCAAAAAAGATTAAAAATGCTTGAGGAAATTGATATTGTTGGTGAATCTAGAGGAATAGGCCTTATGGGAGCAGTTGAAGTTGTTCATGAAAAATCTCCATCAAAACCTTTTAATCCAGTAGGTAGTGCTGGAGCAGTTATTGCTGAATGTGCTCACAAGAATGGATTAATAGTAAGGGCAATAGGAGATACATTGGCCGTGTGTCCACCTTTAATAATTACTAAAGAACAAATTGATGAGCTATTTGATAAATTTACTCAATCTCTAATAGATGGTTCAGAAATTCTTAAAAAACGTTAGTTTATCAAACTTCTAGCACTATTTTTCCAATATTTTGATTGTTTTCCATTATAGAATGAGCTTGGTTGGCATCCTTTATATCCATCATTTTATGAATAATTGGGATAATTTTTTTTGATTCAAAATGAGGCCAAACTTTCTCATGTAAATCATTCATGACCTTTCCTTTGATAGTTGAGTTTCTTGCTCTTATAGTTGATCCTATAATTCTTTGACGCTTCATTAACACCAACCCAAGGTTGATCTGAGATTTTGATCCACCCATTAAACCTATTAGTATTAATCGCCCCTCCATAGTCAGTACACTTAAGTTATCCTCAAAATATTCCCCGCCAACGGGATCCAGTATGATATCTACCCCTTTAGGTGCCCATTTTTTTATGTCTTCAAAAGGTTTTTCTTGTCTTAAGGATCCCCCATCTGCTCCAAGTTCAATGCAGTATGATATTTTTTCAAGAGTCCCTGCGGTAACAAATGTCTTGCAGTCAAATAATTTACAGAGCTGAATTGCTGATGTTCCTATTCCACTTGCACCGGCGTGGAGTAAAACAGTATCGCCCCCCTTCATATTGGCCTCATAAAATAAATTTAACCAACACGTAGCATAAACTTCAGGCAATGAAGCTGCTTCAATCAAGGAAATTCCCCTTGGTATGGGAATGGCTTGTTCTTCAGGACATGATGCATATTCTGCGTATCCGCCACCAGTCAAAAGAGCGCAAACCCTTTCTCCAACCTTTCTTTTCTTAACATTTCCTCCAATTGACTCAATTATCCCGCTACATTCGAGTCCTAAAATATCACTTGCACCAGGCGGGGGCGGGTATAATCCATTTTTTTGAACAACATCTGCTCTATTTACTGCAGTTGCCGTTACTTTAATTAAAACCTCATTATCCAAAATCTCTGGTTTTTTACTTTCTAACCATACAAGTTTTTTGTCGTCTGTGACTATTATAGCTTTCATAGTAAACCTATCAATTATTTTGCTTGTTTTTTATAAGATCATTAACAACATTTGGTTCGGCCAGAGTGGATGTGTCGCCAAGATCTTCATAATCATTTGCTGCAATCTTTCTTAATATCCTTCGCATAATTTTTCCTGAACGAGTTTTGGGAAGGTTTGGAGAAAATTGAATAAGGTCTGGACTCGCTATAGGACCTATTTCTTTTCTTACCCAATTAATCAAATCTCGTCTTACCTCAGTTCCTGACTCTTCTCCAGAATTTAGAGTGACGTAAGCATAAATACCTTGCCCCTTTATATCGTGAGGAAAACCGACAACAGCTGCTTCCGCAACCTTATTGTGCGCAACTAAAGCACTTTCAACTTCAGCAGTTCCCATCCGATGTCCAGAAACATTGATAACATCATCCACTCTCCCAGTTATCCAGTAGTAACCATCCTCGTCTCTCTTACATCCATCACCAGTGAAGTAATACCCATCATATTGAGTAAAGTATGTATTGATAAATCTTTTATGATCTCCGTAAACTGTTCTCATTTGTCCTGGCCAACTATCAGTAATATATAGATTTCCTTCGCCAACCCCTGTTATTTCTAACCCCTCTGAATCTAAAAGGACCGGCAAAATACCCGGCAATGGTTTAGATGCAGAACCAGGTTTTAAATCTGTTGCCCCTGGGAGTGGTGAAATTAATGTTGCACCTGTTTCTGTTTGCCACCAAGTGTCTACTATTGGGCATCTTTTTTCACCAACTACATTGTAGTACCATAGCCATGCCTCAGGATTAATTGGTTCACCAACACTTCCTAGAAGTCTTAGGCTATCTCTTTTTGTTGACTTTACTGGATCATCACCTTCCTTCATTAGAGCCCGAATAGCTGTAGGAGCAGTATAGAAGATATTTACCTGATGCTTATCGCAAACTTGCCAAAAACGTGATGCATCAGGATAATTTGGAACACCTTCAAACATTAATGTAGTCGCTCCATTAGCCAAGGGTCCATAGACAATATAGGAATGACCTGTTACCCAGCCTACATCGGCGCTGCACCAATAAATATCACCAGGGTGATAGTCAAAAATTATTTCATGTGTATATGCTGCATATACTAAATAACCACCAGTTGTATGTAAAACACCTTTAGGTTTCCCTGTAGAGCCGGAAGTATAAAGAATAAATAAAGGATCTTCTGCACTCATTTCCTCAGGTTTGCATTCGTCACTCACATCTGAAATTATTTCATGATACCAAAGATCTCTCTTTTTTCTCATATCGATAGGGCCGTTTGTTCTATTGACAACAAAAACATGTTTAACGTCCGGACATTTTTTTAAGGCCTCATCAGTATTTTTTTTGAGAGGGATAGTTTTCCCCCCACGAATTCCTTCATCAGCCGTTATTACATAGTGAGAATCGCAATCTAAAATTCTTCCCGCTAAAGCTTCAGGTGAGAATCCGCCAAATACCACTGAATGAACTGCTCCAATCCTACTGCAGGCAAGCATTGCGTATGCTGCCTCAGGAATCATTGGCATATACAGTGTTACTCTATCACCTTTTGATACGCCATTAGCTTTTAGGGCATTGGCAAAACGACATACATTTTTGTGTAATTCTCTATAAGAAATTTTTAAACTTTCTGAGGGGTTATCTCCTTCCCAGATAATTGCTATCTGATTAGCATTCTCCTTTAAGTGTCTATCGATACAATTTTCTGAAGCATTTAATGTTCCGTCATAGTACCAGTTGATATCAACATTATCTTTAGACCAAGTTACATCTTTTATTTTAGTATACGGTTTGATCCAGTTAATGCGCTTGCCTTGAGTATCCCAGAACTTAGTCGGATCTTTTTTAGCTTTTTCATACAAGTCTTCATAAATTTCTTTTGTTACATGCGCAGTTTTTTTAAAACTCTCAGGTACAGGAAATAATTTTTCATCAGTCATGATGTTAATGCCTTTATTTTAATTTATTTTGCAATAATTTAATAACACCTGAAAAATCAATATTTTCATGGCCAAGATTTTCAATTTCCTCATAGATAGATGTCGCGTTAGCCCCTAGTGGAGTTGATGATGTTGTCATTGACGCAGCTTCTTGTGATAACCTTAAATCTTTAAGCATTAATGCAGACGAGAAACCAGGTTGATAATCATTATTAGCCGGGCTTGATGGAACAGGGCCTGGTACCGGACAATAACTTGTCATTGACCAGCATTGTCCAGAAGCAGTTGAAGATATATCAAAAAATGTTTGCGCATCTAGCCCAAGATTTTCCGCCAGGTTAAACGCTTCTGCTGTACCAATCATTGATATACCTAAAAGCATATTATTGCATATTTTAGCAGCTTGACCATTTCCTGATAGACCAGCATAAATAATATTTCCTCCCATTATATCAAGGAATTCTTTAGCACTATTAAACGCCCCTTTATCGCCGCCAACCATAAATGTAAGTGTTCCAGCCTGCGCACCACCAACTCCACCAGAAACTGGAGCATCTACTATTTTTAGATTTTTATTCATAGCTTCTTTTGAAACATCTCTTGCTGTTTCAACATCAATTGTTGAAGAATCAATAAGTAAAAGGTTTTCTGGGGCATTATTTATAATTCCATCATCCCCTAGGTATACAGATTTTACTATTTTTCCTGAAGGAAGCATTGTTATTACGGCATCTGCAGTTTGAATAGTTTTATTGATATTGTTAGTTGATTTTCCACCAGCATCAGTAAGAATCTTTACTTGATTTTCAGCTAAATCAAAGCCAGTTACAGAATGGCCTTCCTTTAAAAGATTCATTGCCATAGGTAGACCCATATTACCCAATCCTATAAATGTAATTTCTGCCATACTTATCTCCCTTTAATCAAAATTTAACTCATTAACAGCAAGTGAATTGAAAAATTCATTAACAAAATCATCCTTCACATCTTCAATATTTTTTGGATTCCACTTCGGTTCATTGTCCTTATCGATTATTAGAGCTCTAACACCCTCATAAAAATCATGATCGCTCATAACCTTGTTAACCATTCGAAATTCCATTTTCATGCATTCCTCAAAATCAATTTTTTCACCAGCACGTAAACTCTTCAATGCTATCTTAAGAGATGTTGGTGATTTTTTTTTGATTATAGATAATAATTTTTTTGATAGATCTGAATTCTCTTTAAGAAGGTTTTTTATTATTCCTTCAACGGTTTCTTCTTTAAAAATCATTTCACAGAAAGCACTTATTTTTTTAAATTCAGACTCCCCTGGCTTTGAGGAGAATTCTTCAACGACTTGATCAGCATCAAGACCCTGGGACAGTCTCTCAATTACTTTATTGAAATTCTCGGAATTAATATAATGTGTTGCAGTTTTAAGAAAGATAGCATCTGCAGCCTTTATCCTACTACCGGTTAAAGCTAAATATATTCCAGCCTGATATTTGAGCCGGGATAGAAAAAAAGTTCCACCCACATCAGGGAATAAGCCTATACCAGTTTCAGGCATAGCGAATGAGTAATTTTCTCCGGCTATCCTGTGACTTGCGTGAACTGATAAACCAACGCCACCACCCATAACAATTCCATTAACAAAAGAAACATAAGGCTTGGGATATCTTTTTATATATCTATTTAATAGATACTCTTCTTTGTAAAATCCAGTGGCTTCATCATCATTGCTCTTACCCCAGTCATGAAGAGCCCTAATGTCACCACCTGCACAAAAGGCTTTTTCACCCTCAGCGACTATAGCAACAGTTTTTATTACTGGAGATTTTTCCCACTTAATCATTTGGGGATGGATTTTCCTTACCATTGAAAGAGTGAGAGCGTTTAAAGCTTTAGGCCTGTTTAGTTTAATCAGCCCAAGGGATCCTATAGTTTCAAAGAAAACCTCCTCATCTATCATTTATTTTCCTTAAGAATTTCTCTTGAAATAATTACTTTCATTATTTCATTAGTTCCCTCTAGAATTTGATGGACCCTAACATCCCTAAGGTTTCTCTCCAAAGGGTAGTCCTTGAGATACCCATAACCACCATGTATTTGAAGGGCTTCGTTAACTATGTTAAAGCTCAGGTCAGTTACAAAGCGCTTTGCCATAGCTGCGCACTTTGTTTTGTCTGGCGTATTTTCATCAACCTTAATTGCTGCGCTTCTCAGCATTAAACGTGACGCCTCAAGTTCAGTTGCCATATCAGCAAGCTTAAATTGTATTGACTGAAAGTCTTGAATTTTCTTACCAAACTGTTCTCTATCACCAACATATTCTACAGCTCTCTCAAAAGCTGATTGCGCTGTTCCAAGAGAGCAGGCTGCAATATTTAGCCTCCCTCCATCCAAGCCTTTCATGGCTATCTTAAATCCGTCACCTTCATTGCCTAGAAGATTCTTAACAGGAACCTTGCAATCTTCAAATATTACTTGAGCGGTTGGTTGAGAATTCCAACCCATTTTTTTTTCTTGAGCTCCAAAAGATATTCCCGGGCTATCTTTTTCAATCATTAATGTTGATATTCCTGATGAAGATTTGTCTCCAGTTCTAACCATTGTAACATATACATCAGAAGAACCGCCGCCAGATATAAATGATTTTGTTCCATTAACAATATAATGGTCACCATTTTTTATAGCTTTTGTTTTTAGATTTCCGGCATCTGATCCTGCACCTGCTTCAGTTAAGCAGTAAGATGCAATTTTTTTCATAGTGCATAAATCTGGAACGATACTTTCTTTGAGCTCGGCAGAGCCAAAGCTGTCAATCATCCAGTTCGCCATATTATGGATAGATAAAAATGCAGCTGTAGAGGTGCATCCATGACTCAATGCTTCAAATATAAGGCTTGAATCTAATCTGGATAAACCAGAACCTCCTAAATCTGGGTTTACGTATATTCCTCCAAACCCAAGTTCAGCCAATTCACGTAATGTATCAACAGGAAATATTTTTTCTTCATCCCATCTTCCTGCATTTGGAGCCATTTTTTTGGAAGCAAAATCTTTTGCCATGTCATAAAAAGCTACTTGTTCTTCAGATAATTGCATTCTTTAAATCATAGTTATTTTTATAAGCTATGCCCATGTTTTAGGAGACCTTTAGTTCTTAAAATTTAAAGTTTCTAATTTACTCTATTCATTACGTCACCGAAGAGATCTTCATCAGACATAAGCTCTTTTGTCTTAGACAATGGTTTAGAAACCCAAGTTTCATTTATTAAATCACGCCATGAAATATTATTATTTGTTCCATTTCCGCCCCATGATCCGCATCCGAGAGAGAATGTTTGCCTCATACCGTTCCAAAGATTGCCACTATTAGATGCTGCTTGAGGCTGATTAACCATCACTCTTGATGTTTTTGTTGAATTTGCAAGCTTCATAATGTTTGCATCATTATTTGAATAAATTCCACATGAGTGTCCTTGGCCTTGATATGCTTGGATATTATTGGTTAACTCTATAGCGTGATCAATATTTTCTGCTTTATATAAAGCCATTACAACTGATAGTTTTTCTCCAGAGAATGGATGCTCTTTACCCCAACCATCTTCTGGAACAATATAGAATTCGGTCCCTTTGGGAATATCTAAGCCTGCCATATCTGCAATCCTTTCAGCTGGTTGTGCAACAATTGCAGTATTTAAGTGGCCTTCTTCATCCCATAATATATTCTTTAGTTTTCCTTTTTCCTCTTCACTAACTAAATAGCCACCTTTTCCTTGAAGTTTAGACATCATATCATCATATATTTCATTAACTAAAATTACCGAATTATCAGATGAGCAAGATGCTGCAAAATCTAAAGTCTTAGATATTTTAATTTTTTCTGCAGCATCATCAAGGTCTGCCGTTTCATCAACTGTTATAACAGCATTACCAACACCTACACCTAGCGCAGGTGTCCCACTTGAATAAGCCGCTGTGACCATCGCACCGCCTCCGGTCGCAAGAACTCGATCACACTGGGCCATTAATTCATTAGTAAGATCAAGGCTAGGTATTTCTATACCCTGAACAAGATCAGCAGGAGCTCCGCATGATACAATTGCATCCCTCATGAGATCACATATTTTTTTATTTGTGAGCTTAGCTCTTGGGTGAGGGGCAACTATAATTGAATTCCTGCCTTTTATTGCATGAATTGCTTTTATTACTGGAGTTGCCTCAGGGTTTGTTGAGGGTGAAAGTGCTCCTATAACTCCCATCGGTTTTGATATTTTAACTATAGCCCTTTCTTCATCTTCCTCAAGGATACCGACTGACTTATCATTTATAATATCCATTAAGGTGGCTCGAGTTTTTCTTTGGATCTTAAGAAGCTTACCTTCATAATTTCCCAGCTGAGTTTCATCCACTGTAAACTGAGCAATTTCTTCAGCTACGCCAGGTTGAGCTACAGACCAGACCATTGCTCGAATAAGTTCATCAACTTGTTCCTGAGTATAGTTTTCAATTTTTTTTTGAGCTGCTCTTGAGCGCTCAATTAATTTTCCAATTTCTTCTTTTGCTGACATGATAGGGTACCTTCTAAATTTATTAGTGATATAATGGAATTATCTATCAGTTAAATACAACAGTCAAATATTCAATATCGTCGAATAATAACGTTACATAATCCATGTTTCAAATAGCAAATCATTTGAATTTTGTCGAGCTACTTTCTTTTGATTTTAGAGTTTTTCTGTTGGCAAGCCAGAGTTTAGCCAATCAGGGAAGCCTCCAAGATTATAAACTGAATTAAAGCCTAAATCTTTTAATGCTTTTCCAGCTAACGCTGCTCGCGCACCAGCCGCACAATAAAGAATAATTGTCTTATCAGATGTAAAGCCGTCAATACCATTTGGATTGCTTTCTTTGTTTTGAAACTCTATGAGGCCTCTAGGAACATGAAGAGCACCCTTCACCTTGCCAGTAGATTCTAATTCATTACTCTCCCTCGTATCAATAATAAGAGCACCATCCCTTTGCATGATCAGGGCATCTTCGGGTGAGATTAGGGGTATTTCTTTATATGCCTCTTCTATTAATTCTTGCATTGTTTTTGTCATTAATATCACCTTTTATTTTGGTTTATATTTTATAGGAAGAGATTTTAGGCCTGAAACAAAGCTTGCTTTTACCCATGAAGGCTCTCCATTTAACTCAATATCTTTAACTCTACTAAAGACTTCTTTATAAAGAATTTCCATCTCCATTTTTGCCAAGTGCTTACCGAGACATAAATGAGCTCCTAGTCCGAAAGAAAGGTGTCTATTTGGAGATCGATCAACTTTAAATTCAAAAGGGTTATCAAAAATTTTTTCGTCTCTGTTACCGGAGGGATAAACTAACATTACAGAATCACCTTTTTTTATTGTCTTGCCAGCTATTGAGTAATCCTCAGTGGGGGTTCTAAAAAAATTCTTTACTGGAGTAACCCACCTAATAGATTCATCAACTGCTAAAGGCATTAGTGAGGGATTTTCTACAAGTTTTTTAAGCTCTTGTGGGTTTTCAATTAATGCAAGCATCCCTCCTGCTGTCGATGAGGCCGTGGTATCATGACCAGCAGTAGCAATTATGGTATAATAAGACATTGCCTCAAGATGACCTATTTGCTCACCATCAACCTTAGCATTTGCTATGAGCGTAGCTACATCATTAGTTGGATTTTTCCTTCTGTCTTCTGTAAGAGAGGTAAAGTACTTAAAAAATTCTGCAATAACATTACTGTCTTCTGTCTCCTCTTTTGGTCTCATCATGTCGTCGTCAGTCCCGCCAAAAAGCTGCTGAGTTAATTTTAACATAAAGCCTTCATCTACTGCTGGAACTCCTAATATATTCATAATGACTCTGAGGGGATAAAGGTTAGATATATCTTTAACAAAATCACACTCATTACCATTTTCTAGCATTTTATCAACATAACTCTTTGCCAATACCTCTATTTCACCCTTGAGCTTAATAAGATTTGGAGGCGAGAACCATGACTGAGTTATCGATCTATAAACTTTATGATCTGGATTATCCATGTGAACTAATGTTCTAACGAGTAAGTGACTTCCGCCTGTAAAATCAAGAATTCCTTGTTCAGTTGGGATATCCATTAAAGTTGTTCTTGGATGGTTTATAAAAAGATCATTTTTAAGTTCTATCTCTGTTATATCTTGATGCCTTGTAATGGCCCAAAATGGTCTATAGTTATCAGGCTCTAGCCAACTAACTGGATCATTTTTTCGCATTGAAGTTAAAACAGAGTGTAGTTTTCGTTCGTCAGTATAGGTTTCAGGGTATGCGATAATTTCATAACCATTTCTTGTCATAATACATTAGCCTTTAATAAGAGTTGTAGCGGGTTATCTTAAATAAAATTTTTATACCTTTAGCTTTCAGCATCAAGCATTTCTTGATCTATTAAAGTAATATTTACGAATCGAGGCTTACCCGAACCACTTGTACTAAATAACATTCCCTGCTCAACCTGAAGCTCACTCATTGCATCTTGCATAGAATTTGCATTGATTGTATTTTGCACCATTTCACCTTTAGGATTCATCCAGTCAACAAGGTAGTAATATGTTTTAGCAATAGGATTCAATTTTATGCCTCAGTTCATTTAGGCAAACTATTATGCTATAAAATAACGATTATGTCGATCTATTGATTATTTGAGCTTTGATGGAAGACTTAATTTCCTGCATTATTTTTTTAACATCATCACCTATTAAATATAAGCATGGAACTAAAATTAAAGTTACTGACGATGAAAGAACAACTCCAAAAGATAACGAAATTACAGCTGGTTTAAGAAAATTTGCTTGAACGGATGGCTCTAACATCATTGGCATTAGTCCAACAAAAGTTGTAATAGTGGTTATAATTATTGGACGAAACCTAGTTACACCGGACTCAATTATGCATTCTAAAATATGCTTTCCGCTTCCCCTTAATCTGTTTATGTTATCAACCAAGACTAAATTATCATTAATTACAACGCCACAAGCGGCGCCTATACCCCAATACGATATCATCGATAGACCCTTACCAAAAATTATGTGCCCAACAACTGCACCCCCAAAACCAAAAGGAAGAGCTGATAAAATTAAAATTGGTAAAAAATATGATCGAAATGCTATGGATAGTAAGCAAAACATAGATAGTATTGCTACGACAACGAGAATTTTAATTTCTTCAAAGAACTCATCTTCGCCTTCAGCTTCCCCCGCAAGCTGCCAGGAAGAGCTTTGATGCCTTTTGTTCCACTCAGGTAAAAAGTTTAATTTAAAGTCAGCAAGTATTTGAGACTTAAGATCGCCTTTTACTTGAGCATTTATGGTTGTGCTGATCATTCCGTCTATTCTTTCGATCTTTTGAACACCTGGTGATTGTTTTACTTGAGCCAGAGAGAGAAAGGGGACCTCTCTTCCATCCGATGTTCTAATTCGGAATTTTGATAAACTTTCGTAAGACCTTCTTAGTTTTTTTGGGTAACGAACCATCACCCTTACATCTTCACCATTTCGAGGAAGTTTTTGAATTTCTTCACCATAATAAGCCTGCCGTAACTGTCGAGTGATTTCACCCAGCGTTAGTCCAAGCTTTTTTGCGTTTGGTTTTAATTCAATTTGAATTTCAGTTATAGAGCTGTTCAGAGAGCTTGTAACGTCATATGTAGAAGAATAGGATCTAAGTTTATTCATAAAATCTTCAATTGCAGGAATTAAATCATTCGAGTTTTTTGATGTTATATTAAATGCTAAATCAGCCTGGCCAGGTTCTCTGCCTATATTATTTGCAACATTTAAGCTTTCTGAATCGGGTATCTCCCCAATATTATCTCTTAATACACTGGCCACCTCAGATGCCGAGGATTTTCTTTTTCCTTCACCTCTACCTGGCGGGTAAAGATTAAAGTAAGCCAGGACTGTATTACCTTTCGCCACACTATACGTATTCTCAATAACAAGATCCCTGTCTTTATAAAATTTAATTGTTTCAAGGCCGGCGTCTTGAACTTGATCCTGAACGCTAGTCGTTCTTTCAAAAGGGGAACCAGAGGGGAGGGTAACTTGGACCATAATTTCATCATCTTCAATATTTGGTAAGAAAGATTTACTTATCCAAGAAGTTCCAGAAAAGGTAAATATTATTACAAGAAAGCTAAAGAAAAAAGCTGCTGCTAAATATCGTCTCCTTAAAGATGAAATTAATATCGGCATGTAACGATTCTTGCCAAAGTCCACTAGGCTTTTTGCTAGTTTTTTCTGAAATTTTGAAAACTTAGATTTTGAGTTATCTGGTTTGAGTTTAGAAAGATGAGCCGGTAATATACAAAAGGCTTCAATCAAAGAGAATGCAAGGGCAAACAAAACAATAATTGATATATTTCTTACAAACTGAACTTGCCAACCCGATAGAAATAACCAAGGCAAAAAAGCAATCATTGTTGTCATTACAGCAAAAAATACGGGCTTAGAAACTAGGTATGCCCCCATTATCGCAGCATCCGCTCCGCTCCTTCCTTTCTCATTTTCTGCATGAATATTTTCGCCAATTATAATCGCGTCATCTACAACAATTCCAATAACCAACAAGAAGGCAAACAAGGAGATCACATTTAGTGAAACATCGTAAGATGGCAGGAAGATAAATGTCCCTGCAAAGGAGGTTAATATTCCTACGGAGCACCAAAAAGCGACTATTGGTCTCAAAAAGCTCATCAAGACAAGCATTACCAAAAAGAGACCACCAAAAGCACTTCTTGAAATTGTAGCCATTCTTCCTTTATATAGGTCTGATGTATCAGACCACAAGGATAGGGTTACGCCAGGGGGCATAGACTCTTGAATGGCTGGAAGCCATTCATTTACTGATTTAGATGTCTTTACAACATTCATATTCTCGGTAGATAGAACTTGAACAAGAACCGCTAATTCTCCATTTAAGGAGGTTCTTAAGTTTTGATCTTCAAACCCATCTATAACATTACCAATATCCGAAACCCTTAAAGTACCGCCATCTGAGGTTTGGCGAACAATAATTTTATTAAATTCTTTAGTAGTGTCAGCTAAGTTACGAGTGGTTAATTGTATTGTTCCATTCTCTCCTTTGATACTGCCTGCAGAAACATTTAGTGAAGATTTTCTTATAGCGTTAGCGACTTCATCAAAGGTAATGTTGTATCGACGCATAGCATTTTCTGAAAGTTCAATTGATATTTCTTCTTTTCTATTTCCAGATACTGTGACTAAATCTACATAAGGAACTAAAGCTAGATCATCTCTTAAATTCTCCGCTATCCTAGTTAATATTTTCTCTGAAACATTTCCATGGATTGCAAGCGTGATCAGAGGAATTCTAAAGGATTCGTCACTTACTATTGGCGGATACACACCTTTAGGTATAGAGGTAATGGCATCAATTTTTCTTTTTACATCTTGAATCAGGATATCAATATCTGCTGCTAATTTTGCTTCAACACGCATCATTCCAAAATTTTCTCTTGAAACTGATGTAATCTTTTTTATACCCTCCAGATCAGAGAGAGATTCTTCAGCTCGCGCTATTACTTGATCCTCCATTTCCTTAGGAGATGCACCTGGCCAAGAGTATTGAACAGAAACTAATGGCGCTGTAATAATTGGAAAGACTTCCTTTTCTATTCTTAAAAAGGTCAAAACGCCTATAAGTATTATACTTACCATTAACAGGTTTGCAGCCTTAGAGTTTCTAACCCACCATGAAATTATTTTTAGCATAAATATTTAACCATCAATATTTTTATTCAAAAGAATTGGAGTTAGTGCCATTCCGTCTTTTGCATTATTTAGAGGGGAGGAAACAATACGATCACCTTCCTTAATCGCACCCTTAACTACTAAATTATCATTATCAGCACCAAGTACTTCAACTTTCTTTATTCTTAAATAATCCTCATCATCTATTATGTAAATTAATGATTCATCTGTTATTGCTGAATTTGGAATAAGAAAACCATTTTCAATTTTTTTTCCTTCAATTTCTGCGTTTACAAACATACCTATAGCTAAGGGTGGTGATTGACCGTAAGGATTCAAGACCTCTGCGTAAACATAGACTAGTCTTGTTGGAGGGTCGATTGAGCCAGCGGTTCTAGTTATTCTTCCTTCCCATTCATGCTTTTTATTAGAGGTATAAGAGTAAAACTTTACTCTCGGGCTCGAGCTATAAACCCCCTCATATGCTAACGGTAGATCTAAATATGATAACTCAGTATCTGTTAACGGCAACGCTATAAGAACCTGTTCAGTTGAAAAAGCAGTTGCTAAAATACTTCCAGCACTGACGAACTGACCTATCCCTGTCATTTTTTTTCTTATGATTCCTTGGAATGGTAATGTCACTACTGTCCGTTCTAGCTTTAGTTTAGCTCTTTCAAGGTCAGCATTTGCTGCATTCACAATAGCTTTTGCTTCCTTTAATTGAGGTATTCTTAATGTCAAAGGGTCAGCATTACCTACCCCTAACTCTTCCCAGTCACGCTTTGCAAGCTCACTCTCGGCAATTTCTCTGTCTAATAATTTTTTTGCTTTAGCAATATTAGATTCTGCTGAAATTACCGTAAGCTTATAATCCCTATCATCGATCCAAACCAGAGGTGACCCCGCTCTAATAATGCCACCATCAACAAATTCATCTGCTGCTTCAGTTATTTGTCCAGACACTTGTGCAATTAGGTTTATTTCATTCAGAGGCCTTACCTCACCATTAGTTTCAATTTTAAGAGTAATGTTCTGTTTTTTTAAAATTTCATAAAATACAGGAGTTGGTTTTGGAAATTCAATTCCCTTTTTTGGTTTAGGGCTTGATACGGAAATCATAAATGCTAAAAAGAACCCTACTAGGATAACAAAAATAGGTGCAAACTTTGTTGCTAAAATTCTTAGGATCAGTCTTTTCATTTATTGGCTTTCTCCAAATACTGGTGTTGCAATAGCCATATACATTTTTATCCTATTTGTAAGCCTCAATCTTTTTGCATTTATTAAAAGGCTTTCAGCGTTAAGTCTTCTTGATTGGGAATCAAGAAGCTCAAATATTGTACTTAACCCCCTATTGTATTGCTCCAAAGTTAACTCTTCGGCTGCCTTTGATTCCTTAAAGGCTTTGTTTATAGCTATCTCCCTTCTTGTTAGAGCACTTTCGGCAGCAATAGCATTCTCAGCTTCTTGAGCTGCCTCTAAAAGACTTTGAGCATAATTTTCTAACATAGCTTCCATTTGAGCTTTTTTGATTTGAGCATTTGCAATTCTTTTTCCACCCTGAAAAATACTTTGAGTTAATGAACCAATTAAATTTCCTGCTAATTTTTTTGGTTCTAAAGCATCTGACCAGTTATCCCCTATTGTACTCCACTGAGCATTAACTGATAGGCGAGGAAGAAAAGCTGACCTTGTTGACTTTAATTCAAAACCTGAGGCCTCTAGCTGTGCCTCCAAAGATCTAATATCGGGCCTTAGAGGGAGTCTTTCAGATGGACTTCCCACCTCAGGGTTCGGGGGTAGATCTGGTAATCCTCCAGGTATTATTTTTGCACTAGGGTACCTTCCTATTATTACCTCAAGAGTACGGGCAGTTTCAAAAAGTAATTGTTGTCTATTGATTAAGTCAGCTCTTGTAGATTCAACTTGAGATCTAGCCAACCTTAAATCTCTGCTCTGTGCTATTCCTTTTTTATACCTATTTTCAACTCTTTTAAGAGTGCTGGTTCTTGTTTTAAGATTTCTTTCAGCTAAGTCTTTTTGAAGCTTTGCTTCAGAAAAAAGATACCAAGATTGAGCTGTTAGACCTGCTATCGATAATCTTGCAAACTCAAAATCTGCTTCCGCAGCTTCCGACTGCTTAAATGAAGAACGTGATTGCATTGAAAGTCTTCCCCATATATCCACCTCCCAATTTAATTGAACGCCCAAGCTATCCTTATAAGAATACACTCTTTCCGTGCCGTTATTATTGGAAACAGCGTTAGATATTTGATTTTTTGATACGGATGTTGAAAGAGTCGGAAATAGGGGAGCAATCGAACCTCGCGAAACTGCACGTGCAGCTCTTAACCTACCTGAGGCAGCTCTTAAATTCCTATTATTCTCGATAGCCTCATTAATTAGAACTATCAACTCCTTATCATTAAAGGTCTTAGCCCATCCATCAATTTTTTTTAATGAATCATAAGATGTTGACCAATCGGAAGGCAGAGAAGGTAAGTTATTTTCATACCTCTCCCTTGTTGTGGAGCAACCAGAAAGCCCTGCAATAAGTATAATTAGATATAAATATTTTTTTTTCATATGAGCGAATTTATAAAGTAACTAAGAATCACGAATACCTTTTAATAATAAAGCTTTATACCTTTTCAAATATAATTGATATTTATTGTTTATTTATAAATTGATTCTTTATATGCTCAATGCTCTTGAGCTAATAGTATGTTCATTTATTTTTAAATAAAGGGGTTTTTACAATGGTAAAGTTTTCTAAAGAAATTGGTCCAAATCATTATCGTGAAACGTTTGGTCGTTATTTTGAGGATTTTAATGTAGGCGATATTTATGAACATCGACCTGGAAAAACAGTCACAGAATATGATAATCATATGTTTACTCTTATGACTCTGAACACACATCCCCTTCATTTTGATGCTGAGTTTGGAAAAGGAACTGAATTTGGTCAAAATTTAGTTGTTTCTACATACACACTATCCCTTTTAATTGGCATGAGTGTGTCTGACTGCAGCCAAAAAGCTATAGCAAATCTTGGTATGGATGATGTCAAATTCACATTACCTGTTTTTTGTGGTGATACAATTTATGGATCGTCGGAGGTTCTTGATAAAAGAGAATCCTCATCTAGAGAGGGTCAGGGTATTGTAGAAATTAAGACAACTGGAATAAATCAGGATGATAAGGTTATTTGTACTTTTCGTAGACAAATCTTAATACCAGCAAAAGGCTTTGCAGTTGAGGACAGTATTGATAAATATTAGCAAAAAAAAGAAATTTATAAGAATTTTTTTCTTAATTATATTTTTATATAGCTCCAATCTTTCAGCGCGAGCAGAAGACATTGTTGCTTTATACAAATACCTTCATGCGAATCCTGAACTCTCTTGGCAGGAGGATCAAACATCTGAATTATTATCAGGAAAACTTGAATCTTATGGATTTAATGTAACACGAGGTGTTGGTAAAAAAGGTGTTGTAGCAATTTATAGAAATGGTAAAGGCCCATCGCTAATGATTAGAGCGGATATGGACGGACTACCTGTGGAGGAAAAAACAAACTTACCGTATTCCTCAAAAATAAAATCAGTCAATAGGTTTGGAGTTGAGGTACCTGTAATGCATGCGTGCGGGCACGATATTCACATGGCTGTATTAATAGGTACGGCAGACGAGCTGATCTCCAGAAAAAAAGAATGGTCTGGGACACTAATTATGATTTTACAGCCAGCAGAGGAGCTCGGCCAAGGTTCTTTAGCGATGATTAATGACGGACTATTTGAAAGATTTCCTAGACCAGACTTTAATTTAGCATTGCATGTTGGTTCAAATGCTCCAGCAGGATCTGTTGGTTATCATTTAGGTTATGCAATGGCTAATGTTGATAGTGTTGATATTATTATTCCGGGTGTTGGTGGGCATGGGGCCTATCCTCATACAGCAATTGATCCAATCGTCTTATCATCACAAATTGTCCTTGCCCTTCAAACTATTGTTAGTCGAAAGATAAATCCGCTTGAACCGGCCGTGGTCACTGTAGGCTCTATTCATGGTGGGCTAAAGCACAACATCATTCCTGATGAGGTTAAATTACAATTAACCTTAAGATCTTATAGCGATGAGGTAAGGGATCAGACCATTCAGAGTATTAAAAGAATTGTGAGGGGTCAGGCTATTGCGGCAGGACTCCCTGATGATAAAATGCCTAAAGTTATTTTAAAGGATGAGTATACTCCAGCATTGTATAATGATCCTGATTTTTCTTCTAAAGTTTTAGGTTTTATTGAAGATGAAATAGGATCAGAAAATGTTTATGAAGTTCCTGCAGTTATGGGCGGAGAAGATTTCGGAAGATTTGGGAAACAAGACCCAAAGATACCAAGCCTCTTATTTTGGTTGGGTGGAACATCTAAAGAAGATTGGAAAAAATTTAAAAGAGGTGATATTAATTTACCTTCGAATCACTCACCGTTCTTCGCCCCCGTGCCAGAGCCGACTTTAACAACTGGTGTTAGGGCAATGACGTCTTCAGCAATTGGATTATTACAATAAAAAATAGGATATCGTTAAAAATGAATGAATCAATGTTTAGTTTAAAAGGAAAGGTAGCTTTAGTTACTGGGGGTGGAACTGGTGTCGGGGAATCAATAGCGGTGACCTTATCGAACGCAGGAGCAACAGTTGCTTTAGCAGCTCGGAGAGTTGAGAAATTAAAAGAAACTGAAGCAAATATTGTTGCGTCTGGCGGGGTTGCTAAAAGTTTTTCTCTTGATGTCTCAAGCGAAGAAAGTATAAAAAAATGCTTAGATTCTGTTACTGAGAGAATAGGCGAGATTGATATTTTAATTAATAATGCAGGAACAACAACCGTAGGATTACTTGATCAAACTGATGCCGATGATTGGGATATGGTTATAAATACAAACTTAAAAGGTCCATGGCTTTTGGCGAAAGAGTGGGTTAGTAGAAGAAAGAAAAATAATTTAACTGGTGGCAACATCCTTAATATTTCATCAATTAATGGCGAGGCCCCTCAGAAGGGTAACGGAGTTTATTGTGTTTCAAAAGCAGGGCTTTCTCATCTCACAAGGCAGATGGCAATAGAATGTGCAAGATATGGTATTAGAGTTAATACCCTATCACCAGGATATATGAGAACTGATATTAATAAAGAATTTTTAGATTCAGATATGGGTAAGGATTTTATAAAAAGAGTTCCAATGAGGCGATATGGAATGCCTGAAGAGATGGGCGGACCTGTTTTGCTTTTGGTCAGTGACGCTGGATCCTATATTACGGGATCAACACTAATTGTAGATGGCGGACATTTACTGAGTACCCTTTAAGGTGGCTAGGACAGTAGACTTTTATTTTGATTTTGGAAGTCCTAATGCCTACCTAGCCTTCACTCAACTCCCTTTGATTACAAAAAAATATAATACTGAATTAATTTTCCATCCTATTCTTCTTGGAGGAATTTTTAAGGCAACTGGCAATCAACCTCCCGGCCTAATTTCTGAAAAAAGATTGTATATGGCAAGGGATAGTGAAAGGTTTGCCGAAAAATACGGTGTAGAATTTAATCATAATCCATACTTTCCCATTAACACACTTTCATTAATGAGGGGTGCTGTTTCTTATCAAAAAAATGGTGATTTTGAAAAATACACTAAGGTTATTTTTCAATCAATGTGGGTTGATAAAAAAGATACAGGTAATTCAGAAGTTTTGGAAAATGTGTTCAAAGAAAATGAGTTAGATTATCCTAGTTTCCTTGAGAGAATACTTGACGGTGAAACTAAAAAGAAATTAATTTCCAATACTTCTGCAGCGGTGGAAAGAGGTGTTTTTGGTGCACCTACTATGTTTGTTGATGGCGAAATGTTTTTTGGCCAAGACAGAATTGATTTTATTAAAGGTATAATAAGCAATTAATTGATAGAAAAATATCATCTATTATTCCCATTAAAAATTTTATTTAAAAAAATAATTTTCAACTTATTAAGAAGTTGGCATCAATATTGCATTTTCTAGGTGTGAACTAACAAATAACTTTGAGGAGAATTAAATGATTTCTAGAACTATACAAAAAAAATTAAAGAGTATTGCAAGCGCAATTGTCCTTAGTATTGCAATGTCAGGAATGGCACTCGCGACTGTTGAATGGAATGCCGGCATGACAAGTGAATATATATGGCGCGGAATGTCACAAGGTAAGGGCGCAGCTGTTTCTGGTGGTATTGATATTTCTGGAGATTCTGGTTTTTCTGCTGGTACTTGGGTTTCAAACATCGATTTCGGTGATGAGGCGACTTATGAGCTTGATCTCTATGCTGGTTACAGCATGGGACCTATTAGCCTTGGTTACATTTATTATGCTTATCCAGATGGCGAAGAGCTTGATTTTAGTGAAGTAAGTATTTCTGCAGATATTGGAGCTTTCTCTATAGGTGCAAATATATTAGCTGATGCTGACTGGGGTGCTGATTTTGGTGATGATGTTTATTATACAGTTGATACAGGTTTTACTGCTTCAGAAGGAATTGATATTAGTCTTCACTTAGGCTTCTACGATTATGATGCTTCAGATGAAGAAACTGATTATGGTATTTCCATTGATTTTGAATCTGGCTTCTCATTCGCAGTAATTGATAGTAGTAGAGATGATAGCGACCCTTATTTTGTTATCAGTTATGCAATTGGCGGCTAATTAGTAAATTTTTATAATAGAAATAATTGGGATAAAACAATGAAAAACTTAATAAAAAAAGCATTAGTCATAGCTGGGTTTGGTTATCTAACCTTATCTGGTGTTGCTCATGCTGAAGTGAGCGCCGAAACAGCATATATTTTTAATACATTTTCTTTCTTGGTTCATGGCTTTCTAGTAATGCTTATGGCCCTAGGGTTTACTTGCCTTGAGGCGGGATTAGTGCGTACTAAAAATACTGCAACTATATGCTTAAAAAATGTAGCTCTTTACAGTCTAGCAGGCATTATGTTTTACCTAGTTGGGTATGGATTAATGTATAATAATGTTAATGGTTACATTGGTTCTGCAACTCTTTGGAATCCTGAGTTAGTAGTTGATCCAGCAGATGGCTATTCTAAAATGTCTGATTGGTTCTTCCAAATGGTATTTTGTGCAACAGCTATGTCAATTGTCAGTGGAACTGTGGCTGAAAGAATTAAGCTCGTTCCTTTCTTGGTCTTTGCTGTTTATCTCACGGGCATTATATACCCTATCCAAGGTTCTTGGACATGGGGTGGTGGATGGTTATCTGAAATCGGGTTTTCTGATTTTGCGGGCTCAACAATTGTTCACTCTGTTGGTGGGTGGGCCGCATTAACTGGTGCTATAATAATTGGACCACGTTTAGGTAAATATGGTCCTAACGGTCAAGTTAATGCAATCCCAGGTTCAAACCTTCCTTTAGCAACAATAGGAACATTTATCCTATGGTTTGGATGGTTTGGCTTTAATGGTGGATCCCAGTTAGCCCTAGGTACTGCTGCTGACGCCGCTGCTATTGCCAATGTTTATGTTAATACAAATATGGCTGCTTGTGCAGGGCTTATTGCCTCATTAGTTTTATCTATTATTCTTTACAAGAAAACCGATCTAACGTTTGTACTTAACGGAGCTCTTGCTGGACTTGTTGCAATCACGGCTGGGCCTGATGTGGATACACCACTGCAAGCGATGATAATTGGGGCTATTGGAGGTGTATTAACAACTATTGCAATACCTTTACTAGATAAAATTGGTATCGATGATGTTGTTGGTGCAATCTCAGTTCATCTAGTATCAGGAATATGGGGAACACTTGCTGTGGCAATCCCAGGGTTAAATGGCAGTGGAGATATGGGAACGCAAGTCATTGGTATTATAGCTATTGGTCTCTTTACCGTTACGCTCAGTGGAATTGGATGGTTTACTCTTAAGGCTTTCTGTGGACTAAGACCCACTGAAGAAGAAGAAATTGTTGGCTTGGATATCTCTGAGCTAGGGATGGATGCTTATCCAGAGTTTAAAAATTAGGCATAATAAATCTCTTCCCCTAGAAATTATGACTGATTGGTCACCGTGTCTTTTTAGGCACGGTGATTTTTTTAAGTATAATTTTTAAAATATTTTTCCAGGGTTCATGATGCCGTTAGGGTCAAGAGCCTTTTTAATTTGTGACATTACATTAACAGAAGATACCCCTTTTTCGATCCTTAAGTACTCTTTTTTTCCCAAACCAATTCCATGTTCACCAGTGCATGTTCCCTTCATTTCCAAGGCTCTTTTTATGAGTCTTTCATTAATCCCCTTTGCTTCCTTGACTTCATCTTGATTTTCAGGATCCAGCAATAGAATTAAATGAAAATTTCCATCACCTACATGACCAACTATTGGAGCAATAATACTCGAAGATTCTAAATCCTTTTTTGTATCTAAAATACATTTTGTTAAAGATGAAATAGGAACACAGACATCAGTTGTAATGGCTTTTTTTCCAGGAGCTAGGTTTAGAGCGGCATAGAGAGCCCCATGACGCGCACTCCAAAGGCTATCGATTTCCTCTTGTCGGTCTGACCAATGAAAATTAATTAGATTATGATCTTTAGCTATTTCTTCAAATTTCTCTATTTGTTCTCTAACACCAAGAGGTGTTCCTTGAATTTCTATAAATAAAGTTGGCTTTTCTTCATGACTTGTTTTTTTATATTCATTAATGGCTTTCATTTGAAGTTCATCAAGTAATTCAATTCTTGATAAAGGAAGGCATATTTGTATAGCCTCGATGACCGTATCTACTGCACCAGCTAAATCTGAAAAAGAGCATACTCCAGCAGAAACTGCCTCAGGTCTTCCATGCAGCTTCAAAGTAATTTCAGTAATAAAACCTAAGGTACCCTCAGACCCCAACATGAGATGTGTAAGATCATAACCGGCTGATGATTTCCTGGCCCTTGATCCAGTTTTAATTATTTGACCGTCTGACATGACTACTTCCAGATCCATAACTTGCTCTCGAATGGTACCATACTTTACTGTATTGGTTCCGGATGCTCCAGTAGAACACATACCGCCAATCGAAGCATTTGCACCTGGGTCAACTGGAAAAAATAATCCTGTATCTCTTAAAAATGTATTTAAGTCTTCACGAGTAACGCCTGCCTGCACCCTACAATCCATATCCTCTAAATTAACTTCAATAATTTTATTCATATTAATCGAATTAATTGTTATGCCACCATTAACAGCATGAACATGACCTTCGAGCGCCGTCCCTGCACCAAATGGAACAACTGGAATATTATTATCACTTGCATAAGTCATTATTTTTGAAATTTCTTCAGTCGTTTCTGGGAAAATTACAGCATCAGGAATATTTTCTGGTATGTGCCAAGATTCATCATGACTGTGTTGTTGCCGAACAGATTCAGAGGTTATGAGCCTCTCACCAAAATAATTTTCTAGTTCAGAAAGGTTCATAATTGTTAGATTCTAAAGCCCAAGAACAAACTTAGCCATTATATTATGCTGAACTTCATCTGAACCACCATAAATAGTAGAAGCGCGATTATTAAGATATGAAGGAAATACTGTTAAAGCGTATTCTGGTCCTACCCTTTCTAGGTTTGAAAATGGTTGTCTTGCTTCGTGCTGAAGTGGCAACGAATAGTAGCCAATAGCCTCTACTGCCAACATATCAACTTCTTGTTTTAAATTAGATCCACGAGCTTTTAATATTGATGAAGCAGGCCCAGGATGACCTCTTTCAGCTATATCAGCCATAATTCTATGCTCTGTCATAAGAAGAGCCTGAACTTTAATTTCAGTTTCAGAAAGGGATCTTAAGAATGTTTCGTCCTGTAAAAGACTATCTCCTGTATCTGAACGTTCTATTGATGCGATTTCTCTAACTTTTTCAATACTTGATTGAATGCCGGCAGCAAAATTACCGCCTCTTTCAAATTCAAGTAGATATTTAGCAACCGTCCAGCCATCATTTTCTTCGCCAACAACATTTTCTACCGGAACCCTAACATCATCAAAAAATGTTTGATTAACCTCATGATCGCCAGCCATGGTTATAATTGGTTTAATTTCAATACCTGGTGTATCCATATCGATTAATAAAAAAGTTATTCCTTGCTGAGGCTTGCCGCTGTTGTCAGTCCTAACTAAACAAAAAATTCTGTTCGCATATTGCGCATGTGTTGTCCAGATTTTAGTTCCGTTTACAACATAGTGATCACCATCTCTTACAGCCTTGCATTGTAGGGAGGCTAGATCAGATCCTGATCCAGGTTCTGAGTATCCTTGACACCAAAAATCTTCGCCAGACAGAATACGAGGTAGATAAAAATCTTTCTGCTTTTGTGTTCCGTGCTTCATAAGAACTGGACCAACCATCATTAAACCCATAGCTGTCGGAGAGGGGGCACCAGCCTTAGCTATCTCTGTAGAAAAAATATATCGTTGCATGTCATCCCAACCAGTACCACCATATTCTTTTGGCCATTTTGCACCAATCCATCCTTTATTGTATAAAATTTTATGCCACTTTGAGGAGTACTCAACTTCACTAAACACACTCGCTGTTAGCTTACCGGCCTCCCTTAGTTCTTCTGTTAGCTCACTATTGAGAAACTCTTTTACTTCTTTTCTGAACTCTTCATGCTCTGGCTTAAAACTCAAATCCATACTTTTTCTCCACTTAAAAAATAGTTTAGTCTAACTTATTATCATATTTTTATGTATTATCACTATGTCATTTTAACGCATTCGATATTATTTCATATTATTAACAATACTTAACTTTAAAAGTATAATTTTCATAGTATAAAACATACTTGCTTAGTTTAAAAATAGTTATTAATAATAAGCGTAGTTTTTTAGGGGGTTTAAAGTGCCATATTATGAAGATATAGTTTTTTTAAGCGATATTCCAAGATATCATTCTAAGCATAACCCAGATCAAGTAGCATTTGTTTTTGAGGATAGAGAAACAACATACAACGAATTCAATTTAAAAACTGAAAAAGTTGCTAATGGCCTAGTTAACCTTGGGGTGGATAATCAAGAGCGTGTTGCTTATATGGATAAAAATTCAGATATTTTTTATGAGGTTGTCCTTGGATGCACTAAAGCAAATGCAGTAGTTGTAGGAATTAATTGGAGGCTAGCTCCTCCCGAAGTGGCTTATATTTTAAATGATAGTGGGGCAAAAACGTTATTTGTAGGCGAGGAGTTCTTTGAGTTAGCAGAAAAAATTTTAGAATTATCCACGAGTGTAGAAAGGGTTATCTGTCTTTCAGGTTCAAAAAAAGGTTGGCCCTCATACGAAACCTGGAGAGAAGAGCAGAGTGACGTGGCGTGCGGGAGGCAACCTAAACTGGACGATGTTGCAATTCAAATGTATACATCTGGTACAACTGGAAACCCTAAAGGTGTTCAATTAACACATAGAAATTTTCACTCATCTAGAAATCGACAACCTCAAAAAGGAATGGAGTTTGGTGAATGGTCTGCTGACGATGCTAGTTTAGTAGCCATGCCAAGCTTTCATATAGGAGGTGCTGGATGGGGAATACAGGGTCTTTATGCATGTGCAAAAAATGTTGTCTTAAAAGAATTTCTTCCTGAGGATGTTCTAAATGTTATAGGAAAACATAAAATTTCTAAAATTTTTATGGTCCCAGCAGCAATGAAAATAGTTTTAGATCACCCAAAGTCTAGGACTACAGATTATTCAAATATTAAATATATTCTTTATGGAGCCTCACCAATTCCCTTAGACCTTCTCAAGGAAGCTATGGAAGTTTTTGAATGTGGCTTTGTTCAGCTTTATGGAATGACTGAGACATGCGGATCTGTAACATACTTGCCTCCTGAGGATCATTCCGTAGAAGGAAATGAACGGATGAAATCTGCAGGTAAGGCCTATCCTCATTGCGAGATAGCAATTTTAGATGAAAGTAGTAAAGAAATGGCCCTTGGGGATGTTGGAGAAATAGCTGTAAAGTCATCGTCAAATATGCTTGGATATTGGAACCTACCTGAGGAAACAAATAAAACGTTGAAAGATGGGTGGTTAAGGACAGGTGATGCTGGCTATATGGATATTGATGGATATGTATATGTGCACGATAGAGTTAAAGATATGATTGTTTCGGGCGGTGAAAATGTTTACCCTGCAGAGGTTGAAAGTGCAATATTTGGACATGAAAAAATTAGCGATGTTGCAGTAATTGGTATTCCTGATGAAAGGTGGGGTGAAGCTGTAAAAGCTTTTGTAGTTTTAAAGAATGGAGAAAATGTTACTGAAGAAGAAATCATTGCATTTGCAAAAGAGAGAATTGCCGGCTTTAAATCTCCCAAGTCAGTTGATTTTATTTCTGAGTTACCTAGAAATCCTTCAGGAAAAATTTTAAAAAAAGAGTTAAGGGCCCCTTATTGGGCAGGCCGCGATAGACAAATTAATTAATTTTGGAGTTTAATTTATGAGTAATCAAAAACCAATTGCCGATAATCTTTTTACCTGGCCTTCAGATCAGCCAAAGTTATTAGGTAGTAGGGATACTGAAACAGGAAGATATTTCTTTCCTGCAAAAAGATCCAATACCCATGAGCAAATTGAATTATCCACGAAAGGCAAGCTATGGACATGGACAGTCCAAAGGTTTATGCCTAAAACTCCATATATAGGAACAGATAATCCAGAGGATTTTGAACCTTATCCTGTAGGTTATATTGAATTACCTGGACAAATTATGGTAGAGTCAAGATTGGTTGGGGTAACAGCGGAAGATTTAAAAATTGGAATGGAAATGGAACTCTCAATAGAGCCATTTGTTAAAAACGAAGATGGTGAAGAATTGATGATGTTCTCTTTCAAGCCATCACAAGATTCATAGGAGAAAAGTATGTCAGATGTAGCAATAATAGGAATTGGAATTCATCCTTTTGGAAGAACAGAAGGTATGTCGGGATTACAGCAAGGGGTTCACGCTGCTCGTGAAGCTTTGTCGGATGCAGAAATGGAATGGAAAGATGTTCAGTTTGCTTTTGGAGGTTCTTCAGCTGCCGGTAATGCTGATGCAATGGTCAATGATTTAGGTCTTACGGGAATTCCTTTTATGAATGTCTCTAATGGCTGTGCAACTGGAGGTTCATCTCTTTTGTCAGCATATACAACCATTAAATCAGGCCAATTTGATATTGGTATGGCGGTAGGTTTTGATAAACATCCAAGGGGTGCTTTTAATGCGGACCCTGAGGCGTCTGGATTAGAAAAGTGGTATGGTGAAACAGGTCTAATGCTAACGACTCAATTTTTTGGCATGAAAATACAACGGTACATGCATGATTATGGAATTACTTCAGACTCTTTGGCTATCGTTGCTGAAAAAGCATTTAATAACGCTTCTTTAAACCCTAACGCCTGGAGACGTGATCCAGTTTCAAAAGATACAATTCTTAATTCGACAATGGTTTCTGATCCATTAACAAAATATATGTTTTGTTCTCCTGCTGAAGGCGCAGTCGCTCTGATAATGTGCAGAGCTGATATTGCTCATAAATACACAAGCAAGCCTTTGTTTTTAAAAGGAGCTGCTTTTAGGTCGAGACCTTTGGGCTCTTTTGAAGTTTTTAGTCCTTCTTTAGAGATCGAAAGAGGTCCAAGCCCTACGGTGGGAGCATCTGCAGCAACATTTGAGATGGCAGGAATGAATCGGGAGGATATTGATCTTGCTCAACTTCAAGATACAGAGTCCGGTGCAGAAATTATGCATATGGCTGAGAATGGTTTCTGCAAAGACGGAGATCAAGAAAAGCTACTCCACGATGGCCACACTATGATAAATGGAAAATTACCAGTCAATACTGATGGTGGGTGTATCGCAAATGGAGAACCTGTTGGCGCTTCAGGGTTAAGACAAGTGTTTGAAAATTGTGTTCAATTAAGAGGGGCGGCAGGTAAACGTCAGGTTCAAGGAAATCCTAAAACTGCTTATACGCATGTTTATGGTGCACCTGGAATATCCGCTTGTACAATCATAACAACTTAAGAGATTTATAATGATTAATAAACAATTTACCTTAGCAGGGCGACCTGTTGGAAGACCTATAAAAGATTCTGATTTTGATTACAAAGAGCTGGATGTTAGAGGGATTGAAGAAAGTGAAGTTCTTTTAGAAAACCTTGTAATTGAATTTCAGCCTGCTCAGAAAGGTTGGATGGAACAACTATCAAATTACGTTGCGCCTCTTGAAATTGGTGATGTTATGAGATGTGGCGGAATTGCTAGAGTATTAGATAGCAAGTCTGATAAATTTAAAAAAGGTGATATTGTCTCTGGACAAACTTGCTGGCAAACACATCCAATTTTAAAAGAAGATGAACTTGAAAAGATTGAAGATGAGAGTATGGCTACTAAGTACCTAGGAGCTCTTGGCAGTACTGGATTAACAGCATATTTTGGTGTAACTAAAGTCAGTAAACCAAAACCAGGAGATACAGTGGTGATTACAGGTGCCGCTGGGGGGGTAGGTTCTGTAGCTGGACAAATCTTTAAGATAGCTGGATGCAAGGTTATTGGAATTGCAGGTAGCAAAGAAAAATGTCAAATGCTACTTGAAGAATTTGGCTTTGACGGAGCTATTGATTACAAATCCGAAGATATAAATGAAGCCCTAAAAGAACTTTGCCCCGAAGGAGTAAATGTTCTTTACGATAACGTTGGTGGAAGAATTCTCAACGACTGCTTAGCCCACATTGCGCTAAATGCAAGGGTTACTATTTGTGGAATAATATCACGCCACAAGACAGATAATTCGAATTTTGGACCGGAAAATTATGCTAATTTAATTTTTAAAAGAGCAACAATGGAAGGATTCATCGTTATTGATTTTATGTCTGAAGCAGGTATTGCTAGAAAAAAACTTAAGAAATGGATTTCGGAAGGAAAAATTAATTGCAAAGAAGATATGCAGGAAGGTTTTGAAAATGCCCCCAGCACTCTAAGAAGATTGTTTGAGAGTAAAAATAAAGGTAAGCAGCTTTTAAGAATTGCGGATTAAAATCTCATAGAACCACTTTTACCAGAATGACCATTAAGCTTTTTGGTATCAAGGGTTTTTTCATTTTGAGCTGTATCCATAAATTCATGCACTTCGATAATTTTTAAATCATTAATTTTAAAGATATGGCAGTAGGTCTGATCCATGATCTCCCCATTTAATGCCTTTCCTTTTGCACTCATTAAGCCCGTTACTCTTTCATCATCTGCACACATAATTTTCCAATTTTCCGCAAATGATACGGTCTCGGGATCTAAACAAGCGACCACACCAGGGACAAGGATTCCATAAACATTTTCCTTACCTTCCCAATAACCTGAGAAAGCAGAATCACCAATAATATGAAATTTTACATTTTCATCCATTAGGGAAATAACGGTCTCAAAGTCACCACCGTTAATTGATTTATAATAAGTTTCCATAATTTTCCTATTTTTATTAGTTTTACTCATAGAAATATCCTTTTATTTAGTTTATATTTAGCGCCTACTTTATATGATTAAGTTAAATAACAAAATATATTTCGGAGCTTATAATGAATACACCCTTTAATTTTCACCTTACTAAATTTTCAAATGAAGCTGAAATTCTGAGAAGTGAGGTGAGAGAATTTTTAATAGATGCACTTAAGGACGTTCCTAAAGAAACAAGAGCAGAGACTTGGTATGGTGCGGATGAAAATTTTAGCAGAAAGGTGGGTAAAAAAGGCTGGATAGGATTAAACTGGCCTAAGGAATTTGGAGGAGCGGGGCGTTCATCAATGGAACGTTATGTTATTTTAGAGGAAATGCTAACAGCAGGAGCCCCGGTTGGAGCACATTGGATTTCCGATCGACAGTCAGGTCCTTTAATAATTAGATACGGTACTGAGAAACATCAAAAAGAACTACTCCCCGGAATCCTGAAGGGTGAATCATATTTTTGTATAGGAATGTCAGAACCTGATTCTGGATCTGATCTAGCGGCTATAAGAACTAAAGCTGAGAAAAATAATAATATATATGTCGTTAATGGTACTAAGTTATGGACTTCTGGAGCGCATCGCTGTCAGTATATGATTGCCTTATTTCGAACATCTCAGGAGGATGATAGGCATGCAGGCTTCAGTCAATTTATCGTGGATCTATCCTTGCCGGGGGTTACTATAAGGCCAATAATTGATTTAGCAGGACGACATCATTTTAATGAAGTTATTTTCGAGGATGTAGAAGTTCCTGCCGACATGCTCATAGGTGAAGAAGGTAATGGTTGGAATCAGGTCACAGCTGAATTAGCTTTGGAGCGATCTGGCCCCGAGAGATATCTTTCAAGTTACATTCTTTTACAAGAGCTAGTAAATGAATTCTCTAAGAGAAATGACGGTGAAGGAGTTACTGAGATTGGTAGACAGATGGCACACCTTACAACACTTCGACAAATGTCAGTATCAGTTGCTGGCATGCTCGATGAGGGAGCTAACCCTGCTTTAGAAGCTTCTGTTGTTAAGGATCTCGGTGCTGTTTTTGAACAGGAGTTACCAAATATAGCTCATAGACTTATGGGCCTTGAGCCAGATTCAAATGGTTCTGATTTTCAAAGATATTTAGCAATACTGACTCAAATTTCTCCTTCATTTTCCTTAAGAGGTGGAACAAGAGAAATACTGAGAGGAATTATTGCAAGAGGGTTGGGGTTAAGATAAATGCTAAACGAAACATCACAACTTTTATCTGATACAGTTGAGAAAATATTTTCAGATCATGTCACTAAGAAGTGTATTATAAATTCTGAAAAGGGAGAGTGGCCAAAAAGTTTATGGACAGAAGTTGTCGATAACGGGCTTAATTTAGTTCTAGTTCCGGAAGAGTTAGGCGGTGTTGGAGGAACTTGGTTTGATGCAGGTATTTTATTCAAAGCAATAGGAAAGTATCAGGCTCCAATTCCTCTAGCGGAAAATATTGTGGCCGGCTATTTGCTTAGTTTGGGTGGTATTTCATTACCAGAAAAATCAATAGTTACAATATTGGGTGGAGAGCTGACTTTAAAGGATAATAAGATTTCAGGTATTTCAAAACGAACTCCCTTTGGGTCCTCCGCAACTCATGCAGTGGCTATTATTAATGATAAGAGTTCTCCTAAAGTAATTCTAACTACGATTCCTCAAGACTCTTTAAGTGATGATAAGAATCTAGCATTAGAAAGCCGAAGTAGTATAGAATTTTTTGATCACGCTGTGATGAATTATTCAGATATTATTTTTACTTCTGAATATATATTTAAAATTGGTGCACTAATGAGATCCTGTCAGATTGCGGGTGGGTTAGAATCTCTTTTAGTTCAATCAGTTCGATATGCAAATGAAAGAGTTCAGTTTGGGCGACCTATTGCTAAGTTCCAGGCAATCCAACAACAACTTGCAGTTTTAGCAACTCATGTTGCAGCCTCAGGTGTGGCCGCAGATTATGCCGCAATGTCAATGGATGACGGGTGTGAGGATCTTGCAATTGCGTCAGCAAAAAGTAGAGTTGATGATGCTGTATCAATTTGCGCGAGTATTGCTCACCAAGTTCATGGCGCCATCGGATTTACTTACGAGCATGGGTTACATTTTTCAACTAGAAGGCTGTGGTCGTGGAGGGCAGAATATGGATCTGGGAGTTTCTGGGCAAAATCCCTGGGAGAAAAAGCGGTTGCATCTGGATCAAAGAATTTTTGGTCATCAATAACATCAGGCAAATTGTAAATTTGTCTAGTATCACTAAAAGTTGGCGTTTTTTTGAAGATGTTCTTGTCGGTGAAAAAAGGAAATCAAACCTAAAGTTAATAACTGAGGACGAGATAATTAACTTTGCTAAACAGTATGACCCTCAGTGGTTCCATACTGACAAAGATGAAGCAAAAAAATCAAAATTCAAAGGGATCATTGCAAGCGGTATTCATGTGGCTGCTCTTTGGCGATTGCTAGATCATGAAATTAATAGTGATATTAATTTTGTATGCGGAATAGGGTGGGATGAGGTTAGGTGGAAAAATCCTTTACGCCCTAACAGTAAAATTTATGTAACTTCTGAGTGTTTGTCTAAAAAGAATACTTCTTCGGAAGACAGAGGTATTGCTATATTTAATCATAGCGTAAAATATGACGATGGTACTGATATTCTAATTTTTAAAGGCACTTGCCTTATATATAAAAAGAGATAAATATGCGTATCATATCGAGCTAAATTAATAATGCTCAACTAGGAAGAGTAAAATATGGATTTTAATGAAGATACAAAAAGAGTTTTAAAGGGGTTTGAGGAAGAGAGATCGAGAACGGGTCCTCCCGAGGGCTTTCCTAAGTTTCCAGTTATTCCAGGTGAACGCTATACTGACTCAAAATTCTTAGAATTGGAAACAAAGAATTTGTGGCAAAAAAGTTGGGTTTATGCCTGTCATAAGGACGAGCTACCTGAGAAAGGTAGTTATTTTGTATGGGATAAGCTTCAGGTTCCTATAGTTATTGTTAACTCAGGCGATGATAACATTAAAGCATACTATAATACCTGTCGTCACAGGGGCGCACCCGTTGTGACTGAAAAAACAGGAAAAGCAAGGTTGTTAGTTTGTACTTATCATGGATGGAGTTATGACCTTGATGGAAATTTAATTAACTTAAGAGACCCAAGGGATTTTGTTGATTTAGATAAATCATGTCAAAATTTAATTGAAGTTTCATGTGACTGTTTAGGTAATTGGATATTTATAAATCTAGATCCCGATGCAGAACCTCTGAAGGATTACTTAGGCATCCTCGGCGAGCATATGCAACAATTCCAGCCTGAGAAATTAAGGCATGTCCACTCTAAATCATATACTGTTAATAGTAATGTGAAGGTTCTTCTAGACGCATTTCTTGAAGTCTATCATGTACCCTCTATTCATCAAAAAACAGTAAGTCGATTTATTGATATCGATGGAACTTATATAAACTTATGGCCAAATGGACATTCTAGGATGGTTACACCTCATCGCGATCCAGACTGGAAAGATCCTGGAGCAGCTGGACTGATGGAAATTGAAACTGTCTCTGAAATTCCAAAGCATCAAAATGCTTCGTATAGTTTTTTTCCAAACTTAGTAACTCCCCCTTCTGCAACAGGTATTCCATTTTTGGCCTTTTGGCCAACATCCGACGATACTTGTGAGATCGATGTTCATTGGTTTTCACCAGACTGGGGTGATGGAGCTCTTCCCAAGGTATGGGAAAAGAGAATTGAAAATTTTGAGAATATTTTATTTGAAGACACTCAATTTGCACCTGCAATTCAAGAAAGTGTATCGAGCCCAGGGTTTAAAGGTGTTTTACTCAACTACCAAGAACGAAGAATTTATCATTGGCATGAAGAATTAGATAAAAAGATTGGTCACAATAAGATGGACCAAGATTATAGTATCCCAAGAGTTCTTGAGCCGTTTGTAGAAAAATAATTTTAAAAAAAGGTTTAACTTTGAAAGATATAGATCAGAAATTTGGCTTATCCTATAATGAGCTAGCTACAAGAGAGACTGTTTATAGAGAAAATCTTTTAGATAATCACTCTGTGTTAATTACAGGGGCAGGTAGCGGAATGGGCAAAGCGATGGCCTTCCTTTTTGCGCGGCTAGGAGCAAATGTAACTATATGCGGACGTAAAGAAGAGAAGCTAGTTAAAGTTTATAATGAAATTCTTGAAAGATGTGGAAAAGAAATATTCTGGGAAGTTTCAAACGTTCGTGATCCAGATAAAGTCGAAAGCATGTTAGATGGTATCATAAAACGTAATGGAAAAATTGATACGGTAATTAATAATGCTGGAGGTCAGTTTCCTCAGGATGCTATAGATTTTTCACGAAAGGGATGGCTTGCGGTTGTAGACCTAAACCTAAATGGCCCTTGGTGGGTTATGCAAGAGGCAGCAAAGCGTTGGAAGAAATCTGGTACTTATGGAAGTATTATAAATTTAGTAGCTAATGTTGAAAGAGGAATGCCTCAAGCCGCTCACACTTGTGCAGCTAGGGCGGGAACAATTTATCTTTCAAAAACATTAGCAACAGAGTGGGCTCCTCACAAGATTAGAGTAAATTGTATTGCCCCCGGAACAATTGAAACTGAGGGATTTGAGGTGTATCCAGAGGATGCCTTAGAGAGATTCCATAAAGCAAACCCAATGCAAAAGTTAGGCGATGTTTGGGATATAGCGGAGGCTGCAATTTATTTAGCTTCTGACACAGGTAGTTTTGTTACTGGCGAGGTTTTAACAATTGATGGCGGTATGTCACAATGGGGCGTTGTTTGGCCAGCAGGTATGCCTGATTATTTTAAGATGGATGGAGGAGATTAATTGAAAGCTCTTTATTATGAAAAGTATGGTGATATTTCTGTTTTAAAACAAGGTGAACTTGATGATCCAAAGGTAGTACCCGATGAAGAAGTTTTAATCAAAGTTAAGTACTTTGGTCTGAATCCTTTAGATTACAAACTTAGAAGTGGAATGTTAAAGCTAATGACATTCCGGACATTTCCAAGAACAATAGGGTCTGATTTTAGCGGTGAGATTATTGAGCTTGGTAAAAACGTTAAAAATTTTAAAGTAGGTGATAATGTTTTTGGATTTTTGTCGCAATTAAATAAAGGGGTATCGTCGCAACTTTTGACCGTCAATGAATCTATTCTTTCTTTAATTCCTTCTAATACAGACCTCCCTGAGGCATCAGCAGTTCCACTAGCAGCATTAACCTCATACCAGGCATTGGTTCAATTAGCTAAAGTCCGTAAAGGAAATAAAGTTTTGATTAATGGAGCATCCGGCGGCACTGGAATCTTTGCAGTTCAGATAGCGAAAATATTAGGATCTAGTGTTACATCGATAACCAGTGACAGAAATATTGGGTGGATGAGGGATACTTTTTTAGTAGACAAGGCCATTGATTATAATCAAGAAAATTTCTTGGGTAATTTAAAAAATAATGAATATGATATAATTTATGATTGTTATGGAAATCTATCATTTAACTCCGTCAAGAGCTTATTAAGGCCTGGAGGCTCCTTCGTTACAACAGATCCTTTTAAGCTAAGCAACTTAATTGGAATGCTAATTTCTAAATTCTCAAAGAAAAATTTCCTATCGGTAATTGTGAATTCAAATAACATTGACCTGAAGGTTATAAAAAATTGGATTGAGGATGGAAAAATAAAAATTTTTGTTGATAAGAAGTATAATTTTAGCGAAGCTCATTCAGCTTACAAGTATTTAGAGACTCAAAGGGTCAAAGGTAAGGTTATTGTTAAAGTTGATGACTAGGTAAAAAGGGGAGAGGGAAGTGCAATTAAGTAGAGATAAATTATTAGACGCATATACTCGAATGAAAAAGATAAGAGTCTTTGAAGAAACTATGCGTGATGAGTTCGCTAAGGGAACTGTGCCAGCATTTATTCATCTTTATATTGGTCAAGAAGCAATAGCGACAGGTATATGCGTTGAGCTTACAGATCAAGATACAATTTCTAGTACACATAGAGGTCATGGCCATTGTATTGCTAAAAAATCTAATCTTGAAAAAATGACAATGGAAATTTTCTGCCGAGCAGATGGATTGTGCGGCGGCAAAGGTGGTTCGATGCATATTGCCGATCTATCAGTCGGTATGCTTGGAGCAAATGCTATAGTTGGCGCTAACGCCCCTATTGCTGTTGGGGCAGCGTTAAAGCAAAGGGTTACAGGTGAAAATCTAGTTTCTGTGGCATTTATTGGTGACGGAGCTTCCAATCAAGGTGCTGTATTTGAATCAATGAACTTAGCAAGCGTATTAAAGCTTCCGGTATTATTTGTTTTTGAAAATAATGGATATGCTGAATTTACTGGAATTGACTATCATTGCGGTGGAGGTGATATAGCAGGAAGAGCAGGAGGCTTTGGTATGCCTTCTTATAAATTAGATGGTTCTGATTTCTTTGCAGTTCAAGAAGCTGCTGCAGAAGCTGTTGAAAGAGCAAGGAAAGGCGAGGGGCCAAGTGCCATAGAGTGCGTTGCAAAAAGATGGTATGGTCATTTTGAAGGGGATCCGCAACACTACCGTACTAAAGAAGAGTTAGCGACTATAAGAAGAGACTTTGATCCATTAATTATTTTTCGTCAAAAAGTTGAAGAAGCGGGTCTTGTTGAAGGTAAGGATTTGGATATGATTGATGAAGATCTTTCTAGTCAGGTTAGCTCTGCGGTTGAAAAAGCAAAAAATAGCCCATTACCTGATGTTAAAGAACTAACGACAAATGTTTATGAAGAAGGGAGCTACTAATGAGTATAAAAACTTATAGAGAATCAATAATTGAGGCAATGGTTCTTGAGATGAGGCGTGATGAAAAGGTGTTTGTAATAGGCGAAGATATTTCCGGCGGGCGTGGTTGTGGTGATTTTGATGGCGAAGCTGCCGGTGGACCAATGGGCTTAACGCAAGGGTTATGGGCTGAGTTTGGAGCTAAAAGAGTTATTGATACTCCTATTAGTGAGACAGCTATTATGGGTGCGGCAGCAGGAGCAGCTCTTTCAGGATTAAGGCCGATAGCTGAATTAATGTTTTCTGATTTTTTCGGAGTTTGCTTTGATCAAATTTATAATCAAGCAGCTAAGTTTCGGTTTATGTATGGAGAGCAAGGGGCGACACCTTTGGTCATAAGAACTATGATAGGTGCCGGAATTGGTGCAGGACCTCAGCATTCTCAATCTCCTTATTCTATTTTTGCTAATATACCTGGGCTAAAGGTCGTTACGCCATCAAATCCTTATGATGCAAAAGGACTTCTTATTTCTGCAATCAGAGACAATGATCCTGTAATGTTTTGTGAACATAAGGCCCTTCTTGGGATGGAGGGAGAGGTTCCTGATGAAGCTTATGAAGTTCCTCTTGGCAAAGGAAGAATTATTAAAGAGGGAAATGATATCACTATTGTCGCAATTGGACAAATGGTTGGAATAACTCAAAATTGTACTTCAAGACTTGAAGAAAAAGGCATTTCTGTGGAAATTATCGATCCCAGATCCTTATCTCCGTTCGACGAAGAAATTGTGTACGACAGTGTTGAAAAAACAGGTCGTCTTTTAGTTGTTGATGAATCAAACCCAGTTTGTTCTTTTGGATCTTGGATTACTAGCATAGTTAGTGATGAAGTTTTTTCATCTCTAAAGGCTCCAACCAAGGTTCTAACACCACCTCATTGCCCTGTTCCTGCTGCGCCTAATCTCGAAGCTACCTATTTACCCAATGTGGATCGAATTGTCGAGGCATCGGATTATTTAGTAAACTATAGTTAGTTAGTCAGTTAGTTCAAAATTTAGAAGAACATTACCGGGCATATTGCCACCATATTGATACCCTGAATTTATAAAAATATTGTTCTTTACAATAACTGGGCCTACTCCTTCTATGGTTCCGCCATAGGCTTTAAGATCTTTATTCTTAGAGAAATCAACATTTGTATTAAATTCCCAAAGAAGTTTTCCTGATTCTTTTTCTAAAATATAGAGCCATCCATCCATTCCGCCAGCTACAACAATATCATTTGTAGAGCTCATTGCTGCAGAAATGCCTCTATCGCACGCAGGTCCATTCCCTTCACATCTATCTTGTGGCTCAAATTTCCAGTTAAGTGTTCCAGTTTCTGCATCAAGTGAATACACACCTGGAGTTGCTGGTCCGGGGAACTTATTAATATATATTCGATCAGAAATTCCAGCGAAAATACTTTTCCCGTCAGTGGTCATACCCCAATGAACACCTCCAGCAAACCCACCTCTTCCAATTTTTTTTGACCATAAAAGTTTTCCATTTTTATCCGGGTCTAATGCATATACATGACCTGATTTTCTTCCGCCAAATAAAATACTTTTATTATTATCTAAATCAACCAAGATCGTTGATGCTCCAAAATCCCAATCCGGACCATCCTCTTCTGGACAACCTGAGCTAGGGGATATAAAGCATCCCATATTCCAAGCATCACCAGTTTGTGCTTGAAAAGACCAAACAATTCCACCTTTTGTTTTATCTATAGCTAAAATTGCATCGCTTGTATCTGCCGCAGGTGATGTATAAGATTCTCCGGTTCCGACATAAATAAGGTCCCTTTTATTATCTATTGTCGGTGAATTCCAAACAGGAACTCCAGAAGGAGCTAAAATCTTTTTACCAGATTTATTATACTTTCCTGTATGCTTTGCAGGTATGGGAATAGAATATGTCTTCCACAGCTCATCCCCTGTATTGGCGTCAAGGGCCATTACGCCACCTCTAAATGTACAGCATTCATAATCAGGGTTAGCTCCATCGGCCCACTCTCTTGATGAAAGAGGAACATAGATTACACCATCATAAACTCTTACCGACCCCGTCAAGATAACTCTAGGGTGATAACGAAGAGATTTTGTCCAAATGTTTTCTCCAGTTGTGGCATTAAATTTATATAGGTTACCCTCATAATCACCAGCAAAAACAATAGGCTGGCCATTTATTACTTCTATTACGGGGGCGGATCTTACTTCGCCTTCTATTTTAGTTCTCCAGCGTACACAACCTTCCTCTCTATCAAGAGCATACAAGTAAGAATTTTGGCCTCCAATAAATATTACATTACCAGAAACTGATGGCTGAGAACGTGATCTTGTTGCCCCAGGAAATGCAAACACCCACTTTAATTTTAATTTTTTTAAATTTTGGCTATTGATATTTGAATCAGAATTACGCGTATTCTGTCGATCATAACCCCACTGTGAGTAAGAATTATTTTGATCAAATTTTATTGGAGCCAGATCTTTTCTACAAAAGTTTGGTTCTGGAAGATTTGTTGAAACTTTACTCCCCGTAATAAATTCTGCTAATTTAATCTTTTGTATTTTTGTTAAATCCGACGATTGTGATGACATTATCCCGTTGAGAGTACTTAAAATATAATCAGCCGACATAGCAGCAAAGGTAGTTGCGTGGGGAGCCCTGGGAACACCACCACTATGGCACCCCATGCATGTCTCATTAAAAATATTTGCAGATACCTGATCTGCTGCACCACCAAATAAATTACTCTTACTATCATTTTCAACGCTAGCGTTTAAAGAAGATAAGTTAATTAAAAAAAATAACATGGCAATAAAAATCTTATTCATTTAACCAACCTTTTATTGTTGTTTTGTAATACCAGAATAAATTATATTCACTAAATCGGAAGCGTCTTTTCCAATATTAATCGATTTTCCGCTTAAAATCTTTCTTATACCTAAGTGCTCAAGGCCACCATAAAATTGATCTCGGAATATATCAAAATTTAAATCATCTCTAATTTCATTGGTATCCTTAGCTCTTTCTATTATATTAAAAAGCAAATTAGAATATCTTTTATTTATCTTATGAGCCTGTGAGTTTATATATTTATTCCAGCGTAATTCTTTAAAGAAAACCTTATGGACTTTTGGTGTAGTTTTCATTCCTTCAAGATATCGAATTGCTACAAATAAAAGACTTGAGTGCAGGTCAGTAATTTCTTCAATATCCCTTTCAAATCTTTCTAAAAATGGCTCAGCCCAATCGTTGACAACTTGGTTTAATAAATCATTTTTATCAGTAAAGTACTTATAAACTGTAGCCTCAGATACCCCGGCGGCTTTTGATATTTTCATCATCGAAAGGCCTTGTATTCCCTCTTCTTCAAGAAGAAGCTTAGCAGCGTCTATAATCTCTGGCGAACGAGCACTTTTACGTCTCTGCCATGCATTATTATGCTTTGATAAAATCTCAACATTGGATCTATCTTTATTTAATAATATCTTTTTTGTATGCTCTTTCATAATCACCAATTCTTTATATATGAATTATAATCTCACTATATATATAGTAATTTTTATATTAAAGTAAGTTGATTAACGAGAAAATAGAATGACCTCACTAAATAAAAATAAAAAAACATGGAAAGAATTAATGTCCAATCCTAAAGGGCTTCCCAACCAAGTTTTTTCTAATCTAAGTTTCCCCGGAGGCACCTTTTTTATTGATAGCCATACAAATAATTTAATTAACACTTCAACTGGAATGCTTGTTGATAATGGAAGCTTAACCAACTTCGTTTATGCACATCCTATTTTCTTATTTAACTCAACATTGAGGGGTTCTGGTGCTTCAATTCAAGATATTTTTGATTTATTAGATTATGACGTGAATAACGGCCCTATGCTTGGTCAATGCAATATGTCATTCAGGTCTCGTTTACTCTTGGATAAAGAGTACAAGGTTGATGGAAAGATAGTTTCTTTAATAGAAAAAGAAAGCAAGAAGCTTGGTAGAATTAAAGTTTTAGATTTTACATTGGTGTTAATTGATGAATTTAAATCCAAAGTAGCAAGCGTTGACTACATTTGGATATTACCACTGAAGGAGTTGTAATGTATAGCAAGGGCTCTCAT
>MDTF01015553.1_pt1 | contig 42265 bp, 30 predicted proteins | sample 811191 | NCBI WGS metagenome assembly MDTF01 (sample SAMN05326649, study PRJNA326480) | marine metagenome | isolation source: seawater | place: Southern Ocean | collected 2011 | reverse complement strand
TCTGGATCGGTTCAATCAAAATTTAAAACTCATCAATGCAGGACATTATATTGCTGGTAAATATCAATTCGATAACCAAATAATACTAGCTTCTGTTATTGAGTCTGGAGTTAACGATAGCATCCTAAATAGTTTAGCTCAAAAAGGAGAAGAGTTAGAGCTTGATGAAAATCATAAATTCGTTTTTGTAGCGAAAGAAAGACTTTCTAGAGGTGTTTTAAGATCTTCACAAAATAATCAGTTACTTGTTTTTGACTGTCTAAACAAGTATTCAAGTTCAGACTACTCTCAATTAATCAAACAAATTGTTGAATCATGCGAATAGTAACTATTCTTTTCTTATTCTGTTCTTTTTCATTGAGTTCTGTAGCTCAGAAAAGCATGGACTACCTCTTGAAGCGTCCACACCCAAATGGCATGCTTTATCATGTAAAAAGTATGGAACTTGAAAGCTGCGGTAAAAAAGAATCTGAAATTGATTACACCATCGTTGCTTCATCAACAAATGATACTGGTTCTGTTCTATTCACATTCAATCATCGATCTTTCAAAGGGATTCCTGACAGCCTTGAAATTTCTCAAGAAACATTCAGTCTCAAGCTTAATAAGAGCGATATTAAAGCCTTATACATTGACAAGGAAAAGAAATATTGGTCTACTCGATTAGAACTAGAGTTATCAGAGGATGACTTTTTCAAGGTTATAAAAGGTGGTTGGATCATGACTTATTTTTCAAATGGCGAGTCATGTGAAATATCAATTCCTAAGAAAACACAAACCATCATGAGTGAAACTTCAGAAATGATTGAGGTTGAACAAATGAACATCCATTAAGAGATTTTACTCCAATTCGGTCTAAGCTTTACCATTTTTTGGTAAAATCGTCTAGTGTTGATTAAATCAGGCGAATCTAAATTCGGATATGATTTGAGCAATTCAAACGCTGCACTTCTAGCTAATTGAAGGATTTTTCCATCTTTAGCCAAATCTGCAATAGCTAGATTGAGCATTCCACTTTGTTGGGTACCCATCATATCTCCTGGACCACGCAATTTTAAATCAGATTCAGCTACTTCAAAACCATCCGTAGTTCTAACCATTGTTTCTATACGTTGCTTAGCCTCGTTAGAGAGTTTGTTTCCCGTTACTAACAAGCAATAGGATTGATCTGCACCACGCCCTACCCTACCACGAAGTTGATGTAACTGAGACAATCCAAACCGCTCTGCACTTTCAATAACCATTACCGAAGCATTTGGAACGTTAACTCCTACTTCAATTACCGTTGTAGCCACCATAATTTGAGCTTCACCAGAAGCAAACAATTGCATTTCATGATCTTTATCGGCTGGTTTCATTTGCCCATGAACAATAGCCACCTTGTATTGCGGCAATGGAAAGGCTCTGGTAATCCCATCAAATCCATCCATCAAATCTTTATAGTCCATATTTTCAGACTCTTTGATGAGTGGATAAACGACATAAACCTGACGACCTTTATCGATTTGATCTTTCATGAAGGCAAACACCTTTAATCGGTGTGAATCTCTTAAATGCCTTGTTTCGATCGGCTTTCTACCGGGCGGCAATTCATCAATGACTGAAACATCCAAATCACCATATAATGTCATGGCAAGCGTTCTCGGAATTGGGGTTGCAGACATCACCAATATATGAGGTGGAATGGCATTTTTTTGCCACATTTTAGACCTTTGAGCAACACCAAATCGATGCTGCTCATCTATAACAACTAACCCTAAATTTTTAAATTTAACGTGATCTTCTAATAAGGCGTGTGTTCCAACAATAATGGATGACTCACCAGATAATAGGCGTTCAAAAATGCCTTTTCGCGCAGCTTGTTTGGTTGATCCTGTCAGTAACTCTACACCAATACCCAACGGTTCTAAAAGCTCTGAAATTCCTTCGTAATGTTGATTCGCTAAAATTTCAGTTGGCGCCATCATTGCCGATTGAAATCCATTATCCATGGCAATCAGCATGACTAGCAACGAAACCATAGTTTTACCACTACCCACATCTCCTTGTAAAAGGCGATTCATTTGCTTTCCGGCACCTAAATCTTTTCGAATTTCTTTGATTACTCGTTTTTGAGCATTCGTCAATTCAAACGGAAGGTGATCGTGAAAAAACTGATTAAAATGTTCTCCAACTTTTCCAAAAACAAACCCTTGAATATCGCGATCACGATACAGCTTCATTCGAATAATTTGAAGCTGTAAGAAGAATAGCTCTTCAAATTTTAACCGGTACTGAGCTGCTTGCATGTAGGTTAAATTCTGTGGGAAATGAATCTCTTTAATTGCCATTTTACGTGGCATCAATTTCAAAGGGTCGTGAAACTGGGTAGGTACATTCTCATAAAATTCATTTAGAATTTCGGGTAAAACACTTTTTATAAGCTTTTCAATACCTTTTGAATGTAGTCCATTGGCAGTTAGTTTCTCTGAAGTATGATAAACGGGTTGAAGTGCTACTTGAGATTTAGAAGTAGCTTTGGATAACAACTCAATATCTGGATGGGCAATATTGATTTTCCCGTTGAATACCGTTGGTTTACCAAATATCACATAATCAGCACCTGCTTGTAAAGTGGGCTTTACCCATTTCACACCTTTAAACCAAATCAATTCAATACTTCCAGAAGGATCGTAAAATTTGGCAACTAACCTTTTTTGACGAGGTTTTCCCAATTCTTGAACTTCACCCAACCTACCAACAATTTGCACTTGAGGCATATTATCAGTCAACTCGGCTATGGTGTAGAATTTAGAGCGATCTATATATCTAAATGGGAAATGATTGATCAAGTCTTCAACAAAGAAAATGTTGAGCTCCTTTTGTAGCAATTCTGCTCTTTTGGGGCCAACGCCCTTAACATACTCGATGGGTGTATTGAGCTTGATCATAATCTCAGTAGCGAAAGTAAACCAGCTTGCTTAAAATAAAAAAGGAGCCCACTAAAAGAGTGAGCTCCTTAATATGATTAACAGAATAGCTTATTAAGCCATCATTGTAACTGGGTTCTCTAAGAAACCTTTGAAAGAGTTCAAGAATTCTGCTCCTGAAGCTCCATCAACTACACGGTGATCGCAACTTAAAGTTACTTTCATCATGTTTCCTGGTACAATCTGTCCGTCTTTAACAATTGGTTTTTGAACGATACCACCAACAGCCATAATACAAGAATCTGGCGGATTGATGATCGCTGTAAATTCTTCAATTCCAAACATTCCTAAGTTAGAAATAGAGAATGTGTTTCCTTCCCATTCTGATGGTTGTAGTTTCTTGTCTTTTGCTTTCCCAGCTAACGTCTTAACCTCAGTAGAGATTTGAGACAATGATTTAGTATCAGCAAAACGTACAACTGGAACTAACAAACCATCAGGAACAGCTACTGCTACACCAACGTGAACATGGTCGTTGTAGCGAATTTTATCGCCCATCCATGCTGCGTTGATATTAGGATGTTTTTTCAATGCTTTTGACGCTGCTTTGATTACAAAGTCGTTAAACGAAACTTTTACATCAGCAACTTCATTCACTGCCTTACGAGCAGCCATTGCATTATCCATATTGATTTCAATTGTCAAGTAGAAATGAGGAGCTGTAAATTTACTTTCACTCAATCTACGAGCAATTGTTTTTCTCATTTGAGAAACAGGCTCATCGCGGTAGCTTTCCTGCCCAAATACAGCCTTTGATGCTGCAGCTGGAGTAAAGTTTTCTACATCGCTTTTCACGATTCTACCGCCATCACCAGTACCAGTGATTTGACTAATATCTACACCTTTTTCTTCAGCCATTTTCTTAGCCAATGGAGAAGCTTTCACTTTTCCATTTGAAGATGCAGCAGGTGCAGGAGCACTTTGTGCTGTTGCTGGAGCCGCAGGAGCCTCCTCAGCCTTTGGTTCTTCTTTTTTAGGCTCTTCTTTAGACTCAGATGCTTCTGGTTGAGATTTTTCTGCTTCTAAAATGGCTGAAATATCTTCTCCAGAGTCACCAAGAATAGCTAGAATTGAATCAACTGGTGCTGTTTGTCCTTTTTCTACACCTATGTATAGAAGCGTACCCTCTTGGAATGATTCAAATTCCATGGTAGCTTTATCTGTTTCGATTTCAGCCAATAAATCGCCTGAATCTACATTATCACCAACTTTTTTGTGCCAATCAGCAACCACTCCTTCAGTCATGGTGTCACTGAGCTTAGGCATACGAACTACTTCTGCCATAGTTTTGTGCTTTCTATTTTAGATCAAGATTAGGGTCTAAATTTATTGTCCATTACGTAAGGATAATCTGGCTCTACATATACATCTTCATAAAGCTCTTTTCCTTCTGGTAAAGGCGATTCTTCAGCAAACTTCACTGATTCTTCAACCATATCCTTAACGCGTTTTGTTATAGCATCAAGTTCTTCATCGGTTGCTAGTTTGTTTTGCTTAATGGTATTTAAAACCCATAAAATTGGGTCTTGTTCTTTAAATTCGTTAACCTCTTCTTTAGATCTATATTTTTGAGGATCAGACATTGAATGTCCTTTATAACGATAAGTTCTGATGTCTAACAATGTTGGACCATCACCTTTACGTGCTCTTTCAGCAGCTCGTTCAATTGCTTCGTGAACATCTTCAACACGCATTCCATTAACGGCTTCAGCAGGCATTTCATAAGAGGCCGCCAATTTAGTTAAGTCGTGTACGTTACTTGTGCGTTCTACTGAAGTACCCATTGCGTAGTTGTTGTTCTCAATAATGAAAACAACTGGCAATTTCCATAACATAGCCAAGTTGAATGTTTCATGCAACATACCTTGACGCGTTGCTCCATCTCCCATTGAAGTGTAGCATACGTTTGTTGTTCCGTTGTATTTCTCAGCAAAAGCAATTCCTGCACCCATACCAATTTGAGCACCAACAATTCCGTGCCCTCCCATAAGGTTTACCTCTTTATGGAACATATGCATAGATCCACCTTTACCTTTAGACATTCCTGTTGACTTTCCGTACAACTCTGCCATCATGTATTTTGGGTGAACACCTAACGCTATAGGATGAGCATGATCGCGATAAGCGGTCATGTGTTTATCGTCTTTGTTAGCTGCAGATGCCGTACCGGCTACAACTGCTTCCTGACCAATATATAGGTGGCAAAATCCACCAAATTTCTGCATGGTATATAATTGACCAGCTTTCTCCTCAATTTTTCTCATCAGTAGCATGCTTTCATACCACTTAAGATACTGTTCAGTGGAGTACTTGAGTTTTTTCTTGCGTGTAGCCATAGAAAAATATTTTTGAACTTACGGTTGGGGCAAATTTATTCAAAATAAGGACGGGGCAAAGCATAGTTTGCAAAGTCATATCTCAAAAAAAATCAGGCTTTACTTACTAGAAAATCACTTTTGAAAAGAAAGGGTAAAAAATGCTTAACACCTTTAACGTGAAACACCTTGTTTTCACCATAGAGATACACATCTAATTCTTTATTCCATTCTGCCTCGAACTCTGCCATAACTTGTAAACAACTACCACAAGGTGTAACAGGCTCTTTAGTAAATTCTGTGTTCTTTTTTGCTGCAATCGCCAGAGCTATAGGTTTATCTTCAGGGAAATTAGCATGCACGTAATTCAACAGAACACGCTCAGCACATAAACCAGAGGGAAAAGCTGCATTCTCTTGATTATTTCCAGAATACGTAGCACCACTTTGAAGTTTTACTGCAGCTCCCACATAAAATTGAGAGTATGGAGCATATGCTTTATTGGAAGCCTCTTTGGCATTAGAAACCAAATGTTGAATAGCATCAGGTAACTCATTAAATGAGTATACTTCGTATTTAACCTGAAAGCTTTCTTCCTTCATTTAGTATTATTCTATTGTTGTAGAATTACCACTTAACGCGTTAAAATCAAAACTTAATGAGAAACGAAGTGTGTTTTGAAGTGGAGAGTTTTGGATAGAATTTTGTGATCCAACATAGAAAGGAGCTAAATAAGAAATATCCAAACCGAAAACGTTGTATTTCAATCCGAAACCAAAAGTTAAGTATTTTCTATTTCCTTTTAATTCATGTTCAGTAAAATACCCAACACGAGCAGCAAACACTTTATTGTACCAATATTCGGCACCAAATCCAAAATAGAATTCTCTTAACTCCTCTCTAAGCACACTTCCATCTTCCACTTGGTAAGTTCCATCTGAGTTTAATATTGGATTTCCATCTTCAGTGTATAATACATCTCCTGGAGCATCACTCCACGATGTAAATATTGCACTGGCAACTGACCTGTCAGGGCTTTGACCTGCTGCGACTCCTCCATTATCATCATAAACTGGTGGTGTAGGAACCAATAATTTGTTGATATCGAAGTTGAATGACAAATCATTATAGTCATCTAAATGCAACGTAATTCTTGGACCTATTCTAAAGTTCATTGGTAAAAAATCTTGCTGATCAAGATTGGAGTATGACATTTTGTTACCAATGTTCGTTATTGTACCACCAAATGCTAAAGTCGCATCCATATTACCTAATACGATATCATCATTCTGATAGTATGCAGAAATATCAGCAGCAACTGCTAATCCTGGCTGTGTACTAGCATTCTGTACAGTTTGACCTCCTGTTAAGTTGGAGTAAATGAATCGAAGTGTTAAACCTCCCGAAAACCTGTCAGACAACTTTCTAGCGTAAGAGGCATCAACAGTCCACTCATTAGGTCTATGCTGGATAATATCTCGCCCTTGATCGTCTGTAAACTGAATATCTCCAAGCGTAAAATACCTCATTGAAACTCCAAAAGTTGAGACATCATTCAACTTATAAAAGCCTGAGAGATAAGAAAGAGAAATATCTGGAACAAGATTTCTTAACCATGGAGTGTAGTTTAAACTAAAACCTACCTCATTATCTATAAATGCTAGTTTAGAAGTATTCCATGCAGCAGAATAAGCATCAGGCGAAGTAGCTACACCAGCATCTCCTAAAGCTCCATGTCTTGCATCTGGTGTGATTGTAAGAAAAGGTACAGCTGTGGTAATCGCATTATTCATTGAACCCGTTTGAGATTCAATCTGAGCAGATGTTTGGGTATACGAGAAAACTGATATACTAAGAACAAGGAGTGATGTCTTCAAATTCATTTTAAAAATATTGAACGGCAAATATAACGTAATACTTAAAGGGATGTTTTACAGTTTATTTAAGAATCACCAATTTTTCGTATTCCATCACCTTTTCACCACTTGGAGGTGTAACTTGAACTCTGTATATGTATGTACCTACGCCTATTTCATCTCCAAATTCATCTCGTCCATCCCATTTTATTGGCCCCACATGGTAACCATCAGTAGTGATATCGGAATCTATTGTTTTCACAAGCTTTCCTGAAACCGTGAATATCTGTAGCCTAACAGCTACTGGCTGACCTGGAGCATTGTGATCAAAATGAAACTCTGTATATGTTGTAAACGGATTTGGATAGTTCAACACATTTCTGATGGCAAACTCACTCGAATTAGCTACGATAAACTCTGTTTGTGTTTCTGTGCTATTGTTGTATACGTCCCAAACTTTTAAGGTTAATGTATGTTTTCCTTCTTCTAACCTAGAAAAAGGATATTGAATAATTCCACGTTGATACGAATTTGTCTCTGATTCGTAATAATCATTCAAAACAATTGCATCTGCAGTATTTTCATCAAGCACTGCTAAGATATCATGCCCAATACCATTACCTACGGTATTAATTCCATTCTCATCATATACTTTAGCATAAAGTGATGGGTTTTCATCGGTAATACCTCCCATGATAAATGATTCATCATTCATCCATAAATTAACTTCTGGCGCTGTGTTGTCTGAAGGTGCATTTGTATCAACACCTCCAATACTAAAAGAAGTGTCATACCCCATAGCATCAGTTGAATTATTGCTTGCATAGTAACCTATCCTTCCTTTACCGTAATCATAACTGATGTCTTTAGGAACAACATAGCTAAATTCAAAGTCTCCATTTTCAACACCAGCTCTACCACTAAATATCAAATTTGTTTGGGTTTCGAATCTAAAAGCTCCGATGTTATCATTATTTAATGTCTCAATCTCTCTTTTTTGATCAAAGACACGAGGGTAAAGCGTACCATTAAACCCATCTAATTTTTGACCATAAACATCAGCAACATACCCCTTAACCGTGACCTTGCCTAGTGCTCTAACTGTATCTGGCATATCTGAAGTTACCACCTGATAATCTGGGTATGCCAGTACAACACCAGGATCTCCCAATAGAGCAAAGTTTCTATAATTAATACCATTAGTTTGAGTAATGTTATTAGGGTCTTTGGAGTACCTCAGTAAATCACCGAGTGTTGGATACTTATTGTTGCTCTTTTCGAAAACATAATCGTAAAATGTTTCTGCCAATTCTTGGTTTGGTGATGAGTACACCAATCTGGTTGTGGTTAGCAATGCAATTCCACCACCATCTGGGTTCAACAATACATATTCACCTGCTGAGGTTCGTTGAGGATCATCATACCTACTAAACTCACAGGTTGCCGTTAAAAACAAGCTATATCGATCATCATTTACCCAATTATTAATTTCTGAGACGGTAAGCACACGCTCATGCCCCCAACCAGTTTCACCACCATGACCTACGTAGGTAATAATTAATGTCCCTTGCTCAACAGCTTCAGATATTGCTTCGTTCACGTCTGGGTATCGTTGACCTGCAGCAGTTGTCTGCTGAGGGTATGCATCAAAATAAATCTTACGCAAGTTATAGTTAGCGTATTTATTCTGGACTTGAATAGCTAGCTCATCTGCATTTCTCATATGAATACGGCCATCTTCATCATCACCTACAAAAGTTAGCCAAGACCTCCAAGGCTGAAGCACATCTGGCTTTTGATGATACTTAATAACTTTTTGAACTACATTATTTGCCTCCGTAGTCGTTTTGACGGGAAATCTTCCAATACCAACATCCAACGAAGAAGTCAATCCATCTGATTCTGAATCATCTAAGAAACCGAAATAGTCATCAGAAACATAAGATCTAACAGGCTCAATCGAATTTTGAGATTGATATGAAGGAATCATATTAGAATTTCCAGAAACGAAATCTTTGTAATCATAAGAAGCATCCCCAAATAATAGTAGATATTTCGGCATCTTAGCATCATCATTCCCAGCTCTATCATAAAACATTTTAACGAAATCCTTTATTGCTGTTATATCTTGATTACCTCCAGAAAATTCATTGTACACCTGAAAAACAGAAACAATTTTCACGTCATAACCATAATGACTTTCATGAAAATCCGCTAATTGTCTAGCCTGAGTCATAAACATTGGATGAACAACCATTATATATTCTGCTTGAGTAAGTGCATGTAAATTTTGATTAGTTACTCTGCCATGTAAAGTCGGAACTAAAAAATCTGTATTTCTAAAAGCTACGTATTCATCAATCTCGCCTATACCCTCGCCATTAAATGTAAACTGGTTTGAACTTCTTTGAGCAGTAACAGCAAATGCATTGTTATGATCGGTTACATTCCATATACTTAAATCATTATTCCCATACGTAAGAACATATTGAACTGTATTATAGGCCAACTCATCTGAATTACGAAAGAACATTTGGTTACCTACCATCTGTAACCTACGTTTGGCGACTACCTCTATGTAATCTAACCACCCCATATCGGAAGTACTTGGATTGTTAAAATTAGCAACTACACTAAAACTCCCAGAATTCAGAAATATATCGTTTGTGGCTGAACCAACTCTTGCATATTGACTAGCATAACCAGATGACACCTGCCCAACAGCAATATCAAAAACATTATTTCCACCAATAGCAAAACTAAACTCACTGCTTCTGCCGATTGTTCTAGCCGCTACTCTTGCTCGTACATGAACTTGTTCATTGGTAATAAGGTTGGGAAAAGTAAAAGGAAATGAATACGACTTTTGAATGGCAAATGACTCACCAAACCACTCTCTTCCCGACTTTATTAAATTAACTCGATCAGATTCATGAAATTGATAATCTTCAAATGTGTTAAATGTAACTGATGGATTTCCTGACGTTTGATGAGTGACAATTCTTTTTGGAGTTCCAATTGAATAATCAGTCGTTATAAAGTAATATGTTGAATCTGCCATGTAGTTTTTTACATGAACATAACTTGATGCAGATCTTTCCCATCGATCTTGTCCTTGACCATAAAACAACACATAATCACCAGGATCTAACCTGTTATCACCACCATCAACAATTTCTATAGCAATTTCTTCTAAGTCATCTCTTCTGTCTTCCGAATTATCAAAAGGGAGCATACCACCACCGTTACCAAATAAACGAATGTTATCTGACAAAAGAGAAGTCTCATTAATCCCCAAAGAAATCAGTTGCTGATAAGACAATCTATAGACACCATCGGTAACAACAGACAATTTATACCAATCACCAGAGTTCAACACACTTTGATTTTTAAACACCCTCGACCTTGAAGCTCTTAAATTACTATTCTGACTTCGTTGTGAGTTTGCTTTAAGCGTGAAAGACACAAGCTTTTCGAACTGCCCAGTAGATTGATTTTTACGAATTGGGATGAAGTTAACCTCAGCATATTTCACCTTTCTTTTGGTCGAGATATAAGTATTAACTTCTATTTCAGATGCATCATACCCCAATAATCTAACAATTCTTGACTCACTAGTATTAAGAGGCTCATATGCAGCATTTTCAATAACAAAGTCAACCGTATATTCACCATATCCCAGCTTGATATTTGATGTATAATAGGGCATCCATGAATTAGCTGGATCATATATAGCACCATCAAAATTTAGGTATTCTATATTATTTTCTTCATATAAATTTTGAACTTTGCTGTCGTTCCAAGAAATTATAACAAAATCATCATTCGTATTTGAATTGTATGTATTTTGCGATTGTACTACATGGAATACCCCCATCAATAGCACAATTATTAATGTTTCTTTAATTTTCAAACTTGTTACCCTTGTAAAATGAGACGAACAGTAATTAGGCATTTGATTCAAATAAGTTGATAAATGTAGTACAAGAAACGATTTAAACCTGAAACTATTGCAAGCTACATTGAGACAAAATATTACCAATTGGGAAGCACTTTTAACAAATATAATTCGTATACTTGCGAACCTCGGACTTAAAAGTATGCTAATTAGGGTCAAAAGTTTAATCATACTAATAGGTTGGTTATTAATCGGAACTTTGGGAAATCAAGCTCATGCTCAAGACCCACAGTTTACGCAATTTTATGCCAACCCGCTGTACTTAAATCCAGCATTTGCAGGATCTAAGCGCTGCCCTCGTGTGAATTTGAATTATAGAAATCAATGGCCAGCTTTTGCTGGGCAATACGAAACCTATAGCGCATCATACGATCAACACGTGAATGCTCTTTCTGGGGGATTAGGTGGATATGTGTATTCAGACTTACAGGGCAATGGTACACTCAGAACAATTAACATTTCTGCAATCTACTCCTACACACTTGAAGTTTCTAGATCATTCTCGATTAAAGCAGGTTTTCAAGCAACATATATGCAGCAAAGCATTGATTGGAGTCGCTTGACATTTGGTGACATGATTGATGAGAGATACGGTTTTGTATATGAAACGCAAGAAACACCTGGTACAGACCAAATAAATGGAGCAGATTTTTCGGTAGGATTCCTCGGCTATTCAGACAAGTTTTATGCTGGTTTTGCTGTTCATCATCTTGCTGAACCTCAAGCTTCTTTCTTTTCAGACAATGACTCAAGGATTTACAGAAAGTACACACTTCACGGAGGAATGAATATTCCATTCAATGAGCGTTATCCAGAAGAAGGAGCTATATCTCCAAATATCCTATACATGCAACAAGGACCGGCTAGACAATTATTATTTGGACTTTACGCTAAAAAGGGTCCGTTTGTAGCTGGTTTGTGGTATAGAAATCAAGACGCATTCATTGTTTTAGCAGGACTTCAAACAGAGAAGTTTAGATTCGGTTATAGTTACGACATAACAACTTCGAGGCTTACAAATGAACCTGGAGGATCTCACGAGATCTCAGTAGGCTTCCAATTCGAATGTGTTCAAAAACGCAAAAGATTCAGAGCTTTATCTTGTCCTGAATTTTAATTCTCAAAATAATATTAATTTTAGCCGCACGTTTTCACTCTAACGAAATTCAATTTATCATATGAATAAGGCATGGGGAGTATTTGTAGTTCTACTAATTTTAGCAGTTTCTTGTAGTTATGAGAAATCATCAGTTACTGGGTGGGATTACAATAATGAGAAAAATGGTGATTTTCAAAAATTACCGTTTGTAGAACAAGAGACAGGTCCAAACTTGGTTTTAATTGAAGGTGGTTCATTTACCATGGGACGTGTCATAGATGATGTAATGAGCGATTGGAACTCTATCCCTAGAAGAGTTACCGTCTCTTCATTTTATATGGATGAAACCGAAATCTCTAACATTCACTGGTTAGAGTATATGTATTGGGTTAAGCGAGTATATGGCGATGACTATCCAGAAGTATACCGTAATGTATTGCCTGATACTCTAGTTTGGCGCCAGAGATTAGGTTATAACGAACCGTACGTTGATTACTACCTAAGACACCCAGCATATAGAGACTATCCAGTTGTTGGTGTAAGCTGGAAACAAGCAAGTGAGTTTTGTAAATGGCGTACTGACCGTGTTAACGAGCAGATTATGGTTCGCGAAGGTTTGTTAAACCATAACGTTAATCAAGTTTCTGATGATAACTTCAATACTGATGCATACATGGCTGGGCAGTATGAAGGAGATAAGAGAAAAGACGGTATTCCATGGAGAGGACCTAATAGTCCTGGATACAGAAAAGTTAACATGGAAGATGGTATTCTATTGCCTCGATACAGACTTCCAACTGAAGCCGAGTGGGAGTACGCTGCATATGGTTTAATAGGAAATTCATTGGGCGAAAATATCCTTGAAAGAAGACAATGGCCTTGGAATGGACACGCAGTTCGTAACCCTGAAGAACAGTACGTTGGCGAAATGCTTGCAAACTTTAAAAGAGGACGTGGTGATAACATGGGGATTGCAGGAAAACTTAACGATAATGCAGATGTTACAGCCCCAGTATATTCTTACTGGCCTAATGATTATGGCCTATTTAACATGGCTGGTAATGTTAGTGAGTGGGTAATGGATGTATATAGACCTATCACGTTTGAAGATGTTGAAGATTTTCGCCCTTTCCGTGGTAACGTTTATAAAAAAGTATTGCGTGATGAAGATGGTATCATCGCTGAAAAAGACAGCTTAGGTAGAATGATCTATGTTGACGTTGAAATGAAAGACGCCATGAATAGAAGAAACTATCGCAGAGCTGATAACATCAACTATCAAGATGGTGATTTAGAATCACAAATTGATCGTAATGCTTGGGGAGAGTCTAAGAACGTAAGCGGTCAAGTTGATAAAACTGGTGAATCAATGGGAATGTATGAATTTGGACAAACAAGTTTAATCGATGATCGTTCTCGTGTGTACAAAGGAGGTTCTTGGAAAGATCGTGCATACTGGATGCAACCAGGTACACGTAGATTCCTTGATGAAAACTATTCAACTGATTATATCGGGTTCCGTTGTGCAATGGATAGAATTGGTTCACCTCAAGGTTTAGGTGGAGCTTATTAAGAAACAGATATTCATATCTCAATAAACTAAACCCCGATTGAAAAGTCGGGGTTTTTTATTTTCACAAAATGAAGATTGAAGAACTACATCAACTTTACTTAAACTCAAAAGGAATTTGAACAGACACACGTGCCATTGAGAAAGACTCGATTTTTTTTGCCTTAAAGGGCGGCAATTTCGATGGTAATAAGTTTGCAAACAAAGCATTAGATTCAGGTTGTAAATTTGCAGTAGTTGATGATTCTAGTGTAGCTGGTAACGGGCTAATTCATGTAGACGATACACTCAAAACTTTACAAAGGTTGGCTCATTACCACAGGAATTATATGTCTGCTGAAGTGATAGGAATTACAGGTTCAAACGGCAAAACAACTACCAAAGAGTTACTAACTATAGTTTTAGATACTTCATTCAAAGTTTGGGCAACCCCAGGAAATTTCAATAACCATATCGGGCTACCGTTAACTGTATTGAGCGCTCCATCAGACACCGAAGTCTTGATCTTAGAAATGGGAGACATCAAGACAGGTGATATAGCTGAATTGTGTGAAATAGCTGAACCAGATTACGGATACATCACCAATGTTGGTAAAGACCATCTAGCTGGCTATGAAGAAGGTTTTACAGGAAATGTAAAAGCCAAAGGAGAGCTCTTCGATTATATCCGAGCAAACAATAAAATAGCTTTCGTAAATACCCAAGATGAAGTTGTTTTACCTCTTGCGAAAGACATTCAAAAACAAATCACATTTGGAAATAAAGGTGATCATACGTTTTTGAAATTGAATGCAATGGATCCATTTATCTCTTACATAAATCATTCAGGTGAAATCTGTAAAACGCAATTAGTTGGAAAATACAATTTGGCTAACATTGAAGCGGTATACTGTATAGCATCTTATTTCAAGGTTGATGAGAAGTTGATTGAAAAAGCAATATCTACATATATCCCCGAGAACAACAGAAGTCAACTAGTTAAAACAGATTTAAATGAAATTTTAATGGACGCCTATAATGCTAACCCCTCCTCTGTTGAACTAGCTTTAACGAGCTTATCAGATCTCGATGCTAATAATAAAGTATCTATTCTTGGGGATATGTTTGAACTAGGTGATGAGAGTCAGGATGAACATCAAAACATAATTAACCTAACTGAAACTTTAAATCTAAATACCACTATTTTTATTGGTGAAACCTACTCAAATTGTACTACAAAAGAATCTCATCTCTTTAAAGACAAAGCTGAATTTGAGAAATGGATTGAGTCGAATCCGATAAAAAATGCAACAATCCTTTTAAAAGGATCACGTGGCATGAAAATGGAGACATTAAAAGATTGTTTGTAGAACGTTTATTGACGTCTATTCATAATCTTACATTTAATTTGCACCGTGCTCGGATTAAAGAAAATCGATAGATATATCATCAGACAGTTCATCGGAACGTATGTCTACTCTATTCTGATATTATCGGTTATCATTATCATTTTCGATATCTCAGAAAAGATAGATGATTTCACAGACGAAAGAGCTGCTGATGCCACTTTATATGACATAGCTTTTAAGTACTACCTCAACTTCATCCCCTACTTCGTAAATCAGTTTAATGCACTTTTCGTTTTTATTTCGGTCATCTTCTTTACTTCTAAACTTGCCTCCCGAACTGAAATAATTGCGATACTGAATAGTGGTGTGAGTTTCACACGTTTGTTAAGGCCCTATTTCTTAACGTCATTACTTCTTACTGCTGTAAATCTACTGATGACATTATATGTGATTCCAGAAGCGAACAAGGTTCGGGTTGATTTTGAAGATCGGTATATTCACAATGCTCCTCGATTTACCGAAAGAAACATCCACTTTAAACTAGATCAAAATTCATATGCCTATTTCCAGAGCTTTAACATCAATAAAAATACTGGATATCAATTCTCTTTAGAGCATTTTGAAGACGGTGATTTAAAGTACAAAATGTTAGCCACATTTGCTCGTTGGGACAGTACCAATCAACAGTGGCATATTGAGGATTACGTTATCAGGCACATCGATGGTAACGATGAGTCAATTGAAAAAGGATCGAGTATTGACACCGCGCTAACCATTACTCCGCGCGATTTTAAACTCTGGGAAAACAATATTGAAACAATGAACCAGACCGAACTTTCTCAATACATCGAAAGAGAAAGGTTGAAAGGAAGTGATCGAATCAACATTTATCTGGTTGAAAAATACAAGCGTTACGCCTTCCCAATCGCCTCAATCATTTTAACATTAATGGGATATGCGGTTGCAAGCAGAAAAGTACGCGGTGGTATTGGAATGCACTTAGGTTTTGGAATATTACTCTGCTTCACGTACATCATGTTTAGTCAGTTGTTTTTTGTTTACGCCACAAAAGGAGATCTAGCTCCAATATTGGCGGTATGGATTCCAAACATTATTTATTCTTTCATTACAGCTTTTCTATTGAGCAAGGCTCAACGTTAAGTTTATAACTAAAGGTTATTCTTGTTCTCATTAAATTGTGAAAATGTATTTTCACAAGGTTATCCATACTTCAAACTGAGTTCTACCTTCGTATTTCATTAAAATAATAAACCATGAATTTTGTAGGCATCATTCCAGCTCGTTTTGGTTCTACCAGATTAGAAGGAAAACCACTCTTAGACATACTAGGTAAACCAATGATTCAACGTGTTTATGAGCGTGCATCTCAAGTTATGGATCACCTTTACGTTGCAACTGACGATGAAAGAATTGAAGCTGCTGTAAAAGGTTTTGGAGGTAAGGTTGTTATGACGAGCTCTTCTCACCAAACTGGTACAAACAGATGTGTTGAGGCGTTAAAAATCATCAATGAATCAACCGGTGAAAATTTTGACGCTGTAATAAATATTCAAGGTGATGAGCCTTTATTAGAGCCATCACAATTAACTGAGTTGATGAAATGTTTCAACGAGGCTAATACAAATTTCTCAACGCTGGTTACTCCACTCAATAGAATTGATGATCTTTTTAATGAGAGTGAAGTTTTTGTGACTTTCAACAAAAACAGAGACGCAATGTATTTCAGCAGATCTGTTATACCTCATCTGAGGGGAGTTGATAAATCTAAATGGTTAGAGAAAACTACGATCTACAAACACCTAGGACTATACGCATATACAGCCGAAACTTTAGCTGAATTTTCTCAAATGGAAATGAGTTCTTTAGAAAAGTTAGAATCTTTGGAACAACTGCGTTGGTTAGAAAATGGTGGTAAAATCAAAGTGGGTATTACTGAACATGATACCATACCGGTTGATACCATTGACGACCTTGAAAGAGTGCGTGATATCTATGAAAAATTAAATCTGTAACTTTTCTACGATCAAAACACGTTCAGGAGTTTGATTATTAGGTGCAAATCGCTGTCTATTTTAAGATTAAGCTACTTTTGCACCGTCAATTTAAAAAACTATGAGTTTACACAAAGTACAGGTTGGTGACGTTACTTGCGGAGCCGATGAGTTATTCCTAATTACAGGACCTTGCGTTATCGAAGATGAAAGCATCATGATGCGTACTGCAGAAACCATTAAAGAGGTTACGAGCAGACTCAACATTCCTGTTATTTATAAATCTTCATTTCAAAAAGACAACCGTAGCTCTGTAGATTACTACATGGGACCTGGTTTAGATGAAGGTTTACGTATCTTACAAAAAGTTAAAGACGAATTCGGTTTCCCATTACTTACAGATCTTCATTATCCAGATCAAGTAAAACCAGTTGCCGAAGTAGTTGACGTTATTCAAATACCTGCTTACTTGGTTATGCAAACCACTTTAACTGTAGAAGCTGGTAAAACAGGTAAAGCAGTTAACCTTAAACACGGACAGTTTTTAGCTCCTGAAAACATGGTTAAGCCTGTTCAAAAGGTTGAGTCTACAGGAAATAAAAACATCATCTTAACAGAGCGTGGATACACATTTGGTTACAATGATTTAATTGTAGACCCACGTAGTTTCTATGAAATGCAAAAAACTGGATATCCAGTTGTATTTGATGTTACCCACGCTATTCGTAAATATGGTATACCAAGTTCAGACCCAAGTGGTGGTGCTCGTCAATATTTACCTGTTTTAGGTAGAGCGGGCGTTGCAGCTGGTGTTGATGGTTTGTTTATCGAAACACATCCATGTCCGAGCGAGGCTCTTTGCGATGCTGCAAGTCAGCTAGACATGACCCAATTAGAAGAGTTCATTAAGCCGTTGTTAGAATTACATGCGGTAGAATTAAAATACAGGAAATAAGATATTTGCCAGAAACTTTCATATTTGTGGCAAGATTGAATCAATCAAATTGAAAAAATACTATGGAATTATATCTGGATTCAGCGGATATTAACGAAATCAAAGAAGCATTTAAATTAGGCTTTATTGATGGACTTACTACTACTCCAACTTTTATGCACCGCCACGGTATTACCGATGTGGATGCAACAATCGTAGAATTGGCTGATATTGTACCAGTTCTTCAAATTGAAGCTCTTGGTGAAACAGCTGAAGAAATCGTTGCTGAAGCTTACCGCCAAGAAAAATTAGGACTAGATCGTACCAAAACGGTATATAAAATTCCAGTTTCATTAGAAGGTGTTAAAGCTTGTAAGGAATTAACTAAAGAAGGTTTCTTGGTAAACATTCACTTGGTTTACACTTTACAACAAGCATATATGGCTATGCAAGCTGGCGCAACTTACGTTTGTCCACTTGTTGGTCGTTTACAAGATCAAGGTACTGATGCTCTTGCATTGGTTCAAGATTGTGTTAACGCAGTTAACTATTATGGTTACGATACCAAAATCATGTTCTCTTCAGTTCGTAACGTTGAGCACGTGCGTAATGCAATTGATGCTGGAGTACACACAATCACTGTACCTTTCAAAATCATGAAACAATTGACAGAAAACCATTTCACTGAAATTGGTACACGTCAATTCTTTGAGCACACTCGTTTGATGACAGTTCGTGTTAAAGATATCATCAACGACAAAAATCCAACTGTTACTGCTACTTCAACAGTAACTGACTGTTTGGTTAAAATGACTTCTGGTGGTTTTGGAGCAGTAACTGTTGTTAACGACAACCAAGAAGCTATCGGATTCTTTACCGATGGAGATTTAAGAAGACTTATTGAAACTGATGGTTCTGATGCTATCAACAAAAAAATGTCTGACTTGAATTTAAACACTCCATTGAGCATTGATGGTAACGAATTGTTATTTGAAGCTCAAAGAGTTTTCACTGAGAAGAAAGTTGACGAATTAGTAGTTACTTCTGGTGGAAAAGTTATTGGTATGTTAGACATTCAAGATTTGGTTAAGCTAAATAGCTAAGCTAACTTGGTCTCTCAATTTGAGAGCCATGAAAAGAACACAAGATACATTTGAAAAAAAGGGAGCCGAATTCGTTTCGACTCCCTTTTCTATTAAAGAACGCCTACTTCGAATTAAAGCAATCGTTTGCGATTGGGATGGAGTTTTCCACTCAGGATACAAAGATGAACACGGTTCAAGTTCATTCTCCGAAACCGATTCGATGGGAATAAATATGCTTCGCTTTGGCTTTTATCTCGAAAACAAAGCTCTTCCAACAACAGCAATAATCACTGGTGAGAATAACGAAACTGCTTATTATTGGGCAGAACGTGAACACCTAGATGCTGTTCTCTTCAAAATCAAAAACAAAGCTGAGGCTCTTCCTTTCTTAAAGAAACAATTTGACATTAAGCCAGAAGAAATTCTCTTTGTTTATGATGATATTCTTGACCTCTCTTTAGCCAAAGAAGTTGGGTTACGATTCTTAGTCAACAAAAAAGCAAATCCACTTTTTATTGAATATTGCAAAGAGCGTAAATTGTGTGATTACATTACGGCTTGTGGTGGAAACGAAAACGCATTACGCGAAATCAGCGAAGTGTGCTTAAACTTAATGGGGCGTTTCAATGAAACCATTGATGAGCGCATACAATATGATGGAATCTATCACGAATACATCACAGAGCGCAACGAAATTCAAACAGAAGTGCTTACCTTGAAAGATGGACTTCCAATAGGAAGATAACCGATACATCACACATCCAAAAACAAGCATTATGGTGTTAACTGCAGCACTTATGCAACTTAGCGGAAGACTTTCAGGTGAATTATTCACCGATGAAAAACACCGCATATTATACGCCACAGATGCTTCAGCATATCGCGAGAAGCCGATTGGTGTTGCCATTCCTAAAAACAAAGATGATCTGTTTGAGCTCATTGAATTTGCCAACAAACAGAAGATTGGATTGATTCCACGTACTGCTGGAACTTCTCTTGCTGGCCAAGTTGTTGGATCGGGATTGGTAGTGGATGTGTCGAGGAATTTCACTGAGATATTAGAATTTAATGCCCAAGAGCAATGGGTTCGCGTGCAACCAGGAGTTATCCGCGATGAGTTGAATATGTATCTCAAGCCCCACGGATTTTTGTTCGGGCCAGAAACCTCAACAGCCAATCGCGCCATGATTGGTGGAATGGTTGGAAACAATTCTTGTGGTTCCAATTCGGTAATGTATGGCTCAACTCGTGATCACTTATTAGAAATCAAAGCCATATTGGCTGATGGAAATGAAGTAGAATTTAAACCACTTTCAAAAGCCGAGTTTGAAGATAAGCTTGCCGGTAAAACAACCATTTCTGAGTTAGAACAATCCATCTATCAAAATGTGTGGGACATTCTAAAAGATTCCTCTACCCGAAAAGCTATAAAAGATACTTTCCCTTTAGAAGAAATCAGAAGAAGAAACAACGGATATGCCTTAGATCAACTCATGTTGAATGAAGTCTTTGGCGAAAAAGACCAACCTTTCAACTTCTGTAAACTCATTGCTGGCTCTGAAGGAACCCTTTGTTTCATCACAGAAATCAAGATACACGTAGAGCAAGTTCCGCCCCCAGTTCAAGGGTTGCTTTGTGTTCATTTCAATGATTTATATGAATCACTTGAATCAACGGTTATTGCTTTAAAGCATAAACCTGGTGCAGTTGAGCTGATGGACAAGATTATTTTAGATTGCACCAAGCACAGCAAGCAACATAAAGAAAATCGATTTTTCTTAGAAGGTGATCCCAAAGCGTTATTGGTTATTCAGATTTTAGACCATTCAGAAGAAGCTGTAAAGGAAAGAACAGACGAGCTAACGGAAGATTTAAAAGCGCAAGGTTATGGTTATCACTATCCGCTTCTTACTGGCGATGATTGCACCAAAGTATGGGACTTGAGAAAAGCAGGTTTAGGATTGTTATCTAATATTCCTGGAGATGAAAAACCAGTTCCTGTGATTGAAGACACTGCTGTTCGTGTTCCTGATTTAAGAGCGTATATAGAAGAGTTCAATCACACGCTCAAAAAGTACAATTTGAGCTGTGTTCACTACGCTCATGCTGGTTCGGGCGAGCTTCACCTCCGCCCTATTCTCAACCTCAAAAGCGAAGAAGGAAAAGAACTTTTCAGAACCATCTTGCAAGAAATTGCCACACTCGTTAAAAAATACAGAGGTTCATTAAGCGGTGAGCATGGTGATGGACGACTGCGTGGAGAATTCATTCCATTCATGTATGGTGAGGAAATTTACCAGCTATTTAGAAAAGTGAAATACACGTGGGATCCAGATAACATTTTCAATCCGAATAAGATTGTTGATACGCCTCACATGAACGAATCATTGAGGTATTTCCCCGGACAAGAAACTCAACAGTTCGATACCGCTTTCCGATTTGATGAATTTGATGGTTATTTGAGAACTACCGAATTGTGCAACGGGTCAGCAGATTGTAGAAAAACCGAATTGACTGGTGGAACCATGTGCCCTACTTACATGGCTACGCGCGATGAAGCATTTACAACTCGTGCTCGAGCAAATATGATTCGCGAGCACTTAACCAGAGATGAAGCCAGTGCCGCTTTCAACGATTACGATACTCACGAAACACTAGATCATTGTATTAGTTGCAAAGGATGTAAAAAGGAATGTCCGAGTAGTGTGGATATGGCTAAACTGAAAGCCGAGTTTGAACACCAATATCAGCTAAAAAATGGTATTCCTTTTCAAACACGGATGGTTGGACACTTCGCCACTATATCTGCTATCTTCTCACCAATTGCACCTATTTACAATGCTGTAGCACAAGTTCCTTTTACGGGGAAGATCATCAAAAAAACGATGGGATTTGCCCACAATCGGTCTATTCCCAAGCTACACGCCAACACCATGTTTAAGTGGGCCAACACAAGAAGGAATAAGCTACAGTCTGAGTCAAAAGTGTTGTTGTATGCTGATGAATTCACCAATTTCAATGACTCACCCATTGGAATCACTGCCGTTCAGTTATTAGAAAAATTGGGGTATCAAACCGAAGTGGTTTATCCAGGCGAAAGCGGAAGAGCCTTCCTATCCAAAGGGATGTTGAATCAAGCTAAAACTTGTGCAAACAAATTGGTAAATACCTTTAGTAGTCAGGTTAGTGATGAAGTTCCTCTTATCGGCATTGAACCTTCAACTATATTGAGTTTCAGAGACGAATATCCTGATTTGGTTGATTCGAACTTAAAAGATAAAGCAGATTATCTAGCTCAATTAAGCTTTACGATTGAAGAGTTTTTAGCTGCCGAAATGGATAAAGGAAAAATCAAGTCGGAGCAATTCACCGAACAGAAAAAAGAAATATTGGTTCACGGACATTGCCATCAAAAGGCACTTTCTAATGTTGGATTGACACGTAAAATACTTTCTCTACCTAAAAATTATCAAGCGCGTTTAATTCCATCAGGATGCTGCGGAATGGCAGGTTCTTTTGGTTATCTAGAAAAAAACTACGACCTCTCCATGAAAATTGGTGAGTTGGTTTTATTCCCGGCCGTCAGAAATGCAAAAAGCGATACCATTATTGCTGCAAGCGGAACCAGTTGTAGACATCAGATTGCTGATGGTACCGAAAGACAAGCACTCCACCCCGTTGAAATTTTATACAAAGCATTGAAATAAACTTCCATGTCAACAGATATTGAAATCGCACACAGCGTAACACCACAGCCCATTCAAGAAATCGCTCAAAAAGCGGGAATTAATCCAGAAGAATTGGAATTATATGGTAAAGACAAGGCAAAAATCCCTTTATCATTTCTAAACCCCGACAAGCAAAAAGAAGGAAAATTGGTATTGGTTGCAGCCATCACACCAACACCTTCAGGCGAAGGAAAAACAACTGCCTCAATTGGTTTAACAGATGGTTTAAACCGAATTGGCAAACAGGCTATAGTTGCCTTACGTGAGCCTTCACTGGGTCCTGTTTTCGGGATGAAAGGTGGCGCTGCCGGTGGTGGTTACAGTCAGGTAATTCCAATGGTAGACATCAATTTACATTTCACTGGAGATTTTAATGCCGTTGAAAAAGCAAACAACTTATAGGCTGCTTTGATTGATAACGACATTCAAAACAAAGACAGTAAACTTCACATCGATCCAAGAACAGTACTCTGGAAAAGAGTGATGGATATGAACGATAGATCGTTGCGAAACATCATTACTGGATTGGGTGGAAAAACCGGTGGATTTTTAAGAGAAACTGGTTTCAACATTACTGCAGCATCTGAAGTGATGGCTATTTTATGTTTGGCTGAAGATTTTGAAGATCTAAAAACAAGATTGGGCAACATTTACATTGGCGACACATTTGATGGAAAACCAGTTTTTGCACGTGATTTACATGCTGAAGGTGCTATGGCTGTTTTACTGAAAGATGCCATCAAACCCAATTTAGCTCAAACTCTAGAAGGCAATCCAGCTATAATTCACGGTGGACCTTTTGCCAATATCGCGCAAGGAACAAACTCGGTGCTAGCTACTAAAATGGCGCTATCATTAGCAGATTATACAGTAACCGAGGCTGGCTTCGGAGCAGATTTAGGAGCAGAGAAATTCTTCAACATCAAATGTAGAAGTGCTAAAATATCTCCGCAAGCGGTGGTTATTGTTGCAACCGTAAGAGCTTTGAAATATCATGGTGGAGTTTCTCTTAAAAATTTGGAAGAAGAAAATATCAAAGCCTTAGAAGAAGGCGTTCAAAATCTAGATAAACACCTCGACACCATTGAACACTTTGGTATTCCAGCAGTGGTTGCTATCAATCATTTCAGCACGGACACAGAAGCTGAAATCAATTGGTTATTGGATTACTGCAAACAAAAAGGTGTTCGAGTTGCCGTATCAGATGGCTGGGCTAAAGGTAGTGAAGGAACAGAAGAATTGGCTCAAGAGGTGGTAGCAGCGGTTGAAAGTTGCAAGCAAAACTTCAAACCTATTTATGAAGTTTCTGAATCAATCGAAGATAAAATCTTAAAAGTGAGTAAAGCGGTTTACGGTGCTCAACAAATTGAGTTAAGTAAACGTGCCAAATCTCAACTAAAACGATTTACTCAATTGGGTTTTGATCAACTTCCAGTATGTATTGCCAAAACTCAAAAATCACTAAGTGATGATGACACTTTAATTGGCAGACCAAAAGATTTCTCCATTCACATCAGAGAGTTTGAAGTAGCATCCGGAGCTGGATTTATCATTCCAATTGCTGGAAATATGTTGCGCATGCCTGGTTTACCTTCAAATCCTGCAGCAAATGGAATTGATATTGATCAAAACGGAGAAATATCTGGACTCTCATAAACTGAAAATCAAGACTTAAAACCCTCAGCGTGTTACGCTTGCGTTAAGCTGTAAATTCAATGAAACAAGTACTTTACAACTCTATCAAAAAACAGTTAAGTTTGTAGAAAGACCGAACAATCCCGTTACATTATGACAAAACAGGAGATCAACACCAAGCTAAAAGAATTGTTTGACGCAGAAATGTCTGCAGAAGTTAACAATGAAGCCAAAGAACTTTTAGCTAATTACCAATCTGTACTTGCCGCAGATCACAAAGAACAACTGGAAAAATACCTTGCCGAAGGTGGTGAAAAAGAAGACTTTGCCCCTCGAAAAGATGATGAAGATGCCACGTTCTCAGATTTGTGGACCAAATACACCCAGAAGAAAACTTCTTGGGAGAAGGAAAAAGCAGAAGCAGAAAACCGCAACTTAGACAAGAAGAAGTCTATTATCGAGCAAATTGAAAGTTTAGCTAGCGAAGAGAATATCAAGCAAGCTATGACTCGCATGAAAGAGCTTGAAGAAGAATGGAAAGAAATTGGTCATGTTGCTTCTTCTCAGTACAGAGATCTCCAACACAATTACAGCCGAGTTCGCGATGAGTTTTTCTACAACATGCGCATTTACCGCGAATTGTTAGAGCACGACTTAAAACGTAACTTACAGTTGAAAGAAGAGTTAGCTGAAAAAATGGAAGCTCTTCTTGAAAAAGATAAAATCAAGGAAGTTGAAGATTTGATTCGCTCTTTGAGTGCAGAGTGGGATGAAGTTGGTCCAACTTTCCACGATAAATGGGAAGCTGTTAGAGATCGATTTAAAAACGCACAACGCACAGCTTACGACAAACTGAAAGAGCACTATCAAGGTGTTAAAGAGCAACTCCAAGAAAATCTTGAGAAAAAAGAAGCTCTTTGCAAGCGTCTAGAAGAAATGCAAGATCAGGAAATCACTACTGAAAAAAGATGGCGTAAGCTAACTGACGAAGTGATTGCTATTCAAAAAGAATGGAAAACAATTGGTTACGTTCCTCGCAAAGAAAATGAAGCTATTTGGACTCGATTCAAATCTGCTGGTGATGCCTTCTTCAATAGAAAAAGTGACTTCTATGCCGAATTGAAGCAAGAGCAAGACAAACATAAAGATGCTAAGAAAAAGTTAGTTGATGAAGCTGAAGCACTTAAAGACAGCGAAGACTGGAAAACAACTGGCGATAAATTAATTAAGCTTCAAAAAAGATGGAAGCAAATCGGACCAGCTCACCAACGCGATGAGCAAAGATTGTGGAAGCAATTCCGTGCTGCTTGTAATCACTTTTTCGAGAAGAAAAAAGAATTCTTCTCTACTAAAGATGAACGCCAAGTTGAAAATTTAGCAGCTAAAAAAGCAATCGTAGAAAAAATTAGCAGTCTTACCGTTGGTGATGATGCAAATGCTACCATCAAAGAGCTTGACCAGTTAGTAAACGAATTTGCAAGTATTGGTTTTGTACCTATTGAAGACAAAAACAAAATTAACAACGAGTTTAAAAATACCCTCTCTAAAAAATACAAAGAGGTTGGTTTAGATGAAGATGCAACCGATAAACTATTGTATTTAGCTAAAGTTAAAGAGCTGGGTGATACAAATTCTGGTGCTACAGATTCTAAAGCGATTCAAAGAGAAGAAAAACAACTTCGTGATAAAATCTCAAAACTGAAACACACTATTATTCAGTACGAGAATAACTTAGGATTCTTTGCTAACTCTAAAGGAGCTAATAAATTAAAAGAAGAGGTTGAACAAAAAATTGCCGATTCTAAAGCTCAAATTGATGAGTTGAAAGGAAAGCTGAGATTATTGAGAAATTCAAAAGATGGAGAGGTTGAAAACCCTTACATAGTAGAAGAAACCGAAGCAGCTGCAACTGACGATAGCAACACTGAGGAATCTAAGACGGAAGAATAACCTATTTTCGCGCCCAAATTCAAAATAAGCTATGAAAAGAATATCGCTATCCTTACTCGCTCTGCTATTTACAATTTCAAGTTTTGCGCAAACTCCTGCAGATTCAACTGATTCTAATTGGGAACTTAAAGGAGTTGTTAGTTTAACTTTTTCACAAGTGGCTTTATCTAACTGGCAAGCTGGGGGTGAAAACTCAATCTCGGGAAACTTCTTAATTAAGTATTCAGCCGATTGGAAAAAAGGTGATTGGCTTTGGGACAACGACTTTGAAGCAGCAATTGGTGCTACTCAGTTAGGTGAAAGAGATCTTCAAAAAACAGATGACCGTTTTGAATTGTCATCAAAATTTGCTCGTATTCTTTCTCCAAAATGGGATGCCAACGTGATGGGAACTTTTAGATCTCAATTCACTGAAGGTTTCAAGTATGAAGACGATACCCTTGTGGGTAGAATTTCTCATATCATGGCTCCTGGTTATTTATTTGCTGGTGTTGGCTTCACATACAAGCCAACAGAATGGTTGAGTGTAGATTTATCTCCTGCAACCTCTAAAATGACTTTTGTAATGGTACAAGAGTTGGCAGATAACGGAGATTATGGCGTTGATGCTGCTGAGTATGATACCAATGGTGTAAAAACCAAAGACGGTAGCAATTTCCGTTTTGAACTTGGGGGATACGCTAAAATTCGAATCAAGAAAGAATTGGTTGAAAATGTAACTTTTGAAACTAAGGCTGATTTTTTCAGCAACTATCTTGAAAACCCACAGAATATTGACATCACTTGGGATGTTTTATTAGTAATGAAAGTGAATAAATGGTTGTCTTGTAACATCACAACTAACTTGATTTATGATGACGACATTGACATTGTTACTGGTACCAATCCTGATGGAACAGATATCGCTGGACCACGCACTCAGTTTAAAGAAACATTAGGTGTTGGCTTAACAGCTAATTTCTAAAATCAAAATATTTACCCTCATCAAAAGCCGAGCAAATTCTATTTGTTCGGCTTTTTGCTTTTCAAGCCAAATCATATTTCATATTTTAAAGCCTAGGCAATCAAAACAATGCTTCTTCGTAACTTTCGCCAGAATTTACGAAGCTAGATATGAGTTCAAAAGAAGCTGAAAAGAATATAAAATCTACCATCTCTAAAGATACATTAGCTCAAGCCTGGAAATTGATGTCGCAAGCTAGAGCAATGTCTGATTTATACGAAGACCACAAAGACGTTACTAGCAAATACGTGCATGCTACTTCGCGTGGACACGAAGTCATTCAGTTGGCTTTGGCCATGCAATTAAAAGCACAAGATTGGGTTTCTCCTTATTACAGAGACGATAGTATTCTATTGGGAATTGGAATGACGCCATATGAGTTGATGCTTCAACTTTTGGCTAAAAAGGACGATCCGTTTTCTGGTGGTAGAACTTATTATTCTCATCCATCATTAAAAGATGACGATAAACCAAAAATCCCTCACCAGTCAAGTGCTACTGGAATGCAAGCCATTCCAACTGCAGGTGTTGCCATGGGAATTCAATATCGCGAAAAACACAACATTGGTGAAGATCTCAAAGAAAAGCCCGTTGTAGTTTGCTCAATTGGTGATGCAGCTATGACTGAAGGTGAAGTTTCTGAAGCACTTCAAATGGCCGCTTTGAAACAATTCCCGCTTCTGTTTTTAGTTCAAGATAATGAATGGGATATCTCTGCCAGTGCAGCTGAAACACGCGCAATGGATGCCGCAAAATACGCTTCAGGATTTGAGGGTATTGAAATTATCTCAATTGATGGAACTGATTTCTTCAATGCATATCAGCAAGTAGAAAAAATCATCAAGGCAATTCGTAAAGAGCGTAGACCATTCTTATTACACGCAAAAGTTCCATTGTTGGGTCATCACACCAGCGGTGTTCGTAAAGAGACCTATCGCGATGATTTAGAAGAGCACCAAGCAAGAGATCCTTATCCACGCTTTAAGGCTCAATTGTTAGATGCTGGATTTAAGGAAAAAGAACTCGATAAAATTCAAGCTGAAGCTAAAGATCAAATTCAGGCTGATTATGATAATGCATTAAAAGCCGAAGATCCTTCACCAGAAGATTTGTTCAACCATCAGTGGGCTCCTACTCCAATTACTGAAGAAAAGGGTGAACGCGAGCCAGCTGGCAGACAAAAAACGGTGATGGTTGATTCTGCTTTATTCGCAGTGCAAGAAATCTTAAAAAAGCATCCTGAAGCATTGTTATACGGGCAAGATGTTGGTAAAAGATTGGGTGGTGTGTTTCGTGAGGCAGCTACGCTAGCTCAAAAATTTGGAGACGATCGCGTTTTCAACACACCAATTCAAGAGGCATTTATTATTGGTAGCACAGTTGGTATGGCAGCAACTGGATGCAAACCTATTGTAGAGGTTCAGTTTGCTGATTACATCTGGCCAGGACTAAATCAATTGTTCACTGAGTTGAGCCGTTCATATTACTTATCAAACGGAAAATGGCCTGCGTCAGCTGTTATTCGTGTGCCAATTGGTGCGTATGGCAGTGGCGGACCTTACCACTCTAGTTCAGTAGAATCGGTTTTAACAAACATCAGAGGAATTAAGATTGCTTATCCTTCAACTGGTGCCGATCTAAAAGGTTTGATGAAAGCCGCATTTTACGATCCAAACCCAGTAGTAATGCTAGAACACAAAGGTTTGTACTGGAGTAAAATCAAAGGAACAGAAGATTCTAAAACCATAGAGCCAGATGCTGATTACGTTATTCCGTTTGGAAAAGGTAGGGTTGTTTTAGAAGCTGATGAAGCAGCAATCAACAAAGGCGAAACATTAGCCGTAATCACATACGGAATGGGCGTTTATTGGGCTAAACAGGCTTCTAAAAACTATGCTGGAAAAATTGAAATCATTGATTTGAGAACATTGGTTCCTTTTGATGAAGAGTTGGTATACGAAACGGTTAAAAAACACGGCAAATGTTTAGTTGTTACTGAAGAACCTGTGGTTAGCACGTTTGCTCAATCTCTGGCTGGTTCAATTCAAAACAATTGCTTCGAATATCTAGACGGACCCGTTCGTGTAATTGGATCGGAAAACATGCCTGCAATTCCATTAAATTCAACATTAGAAGCTGCCATGCTTCCAAATGCTGAGAAAGTTGGAAAAGCAATTGAAGCACTATTAAACTATTAATTATGGGGTTTTGCACCATAAATGACAATATCGAAATCCATTATCAGTGGATCAATGAAAAAGCCAGCGGAACTCCGTTGGTTTTTTTGCATGAAGCATTAGGTAGTATTGGCCAATGGAAAGATTTCCCTGAAAAACTTTGTACCGCATTAAACCGAAAAGGATTGGTTTATGAACGACAAGGTCATGGCCTTTCATCTCCATTCAAAGAAAAAAGAAAGAGTAACTTCTTATACAAGTACGCCATAGAAGAGCTACCAGCTGTTTTAAGAGCTTTAGAGATTGATGAACCCGTTGATCTATTCGGGCACTCAGATGGAGCAACTATAGCCTTGTTATTTGCAGCTTATTTCCCTCTACAAACAAATCGTGTTTTATCTGAAGCTGCTCACGTGTTTGTAGAGAAAGAAACAGTTGATGGTGTAAAGCCTGCTAAGGTTCTATTCGAAACCACTGATTTCAAACAGAAACTAGCAAAGTATCATCCAAATGATGTTGAATCTATGTTTTATGCATGGCACGACATCTGGACAGCACCAGATTTTCAAGATTGGAACATTGAAGAAGAATTGAAGAAAATAAAAGCAGAAGTTTTAGCCATCCAAGGCGATCAAGATGAATATGGAACGCTGGCTCAATTAGATTCAATCCTCGAACATACTGGTGGTGAATGCACCATTGAAGTGGTTAAAGGTTGTAAGCATATTCCTCACCTACAGCAAAAGCAAAAAACGTTGGATTTGGCGATTCCTTTTTTCATCTGAGGAAAAGGAAAGTATATAAAACGCAAAAGGCGGGTCTCCACCCGCCTTTCACTAGTTAAACAAGTTAACCCTAAATCGCCTATGAGAAAGTCACTGGTATAAACGGGGTAGTTTGCAAAAGGGTTGGGAGCAGATTGAAAATAATTTCATTTTTTTTCAATTTTCTGCTAAAACTTCAGAGAATCTACGAATAAAATATTCGTTTTCCTCTGGTAATCCAACACTTACACGAATACAATGACTTAACCCAAATGCTTTCAACCACCTTACAAAAACGCCTTGTTTCTGTAAAGTTTGTGTGATTTTAACCGCTTTTTCCTCTGTTTTTAAATCTAACATCAAGAAATTGGCTGCGGTATCGGCATAATAAACTCCCAATTTGTCCAATGCAGATTTCATATATGCCATTCCATCGGTATTCAATTGAATGGTTTTTTCGAGAAAGCCTTGATCATTTAGAGCACCTAACCCAGCAGCCTGAGTAATGTTTGATGGAGCAAAAGTCATTTTGACTTTATTCAACACTTCAATCAATTTGGGATGCGCAATGGCATAACCCAAACGAGCACCAGCTAAACCAAAAGCTTTTGAGAAAGTTCTCAGCGTAATGATACGCTCATCCTCATACAAAACGCTATTTGGGTAATCAGATCGAATTTCTTTGGCATACTCATAATAAGCTTCATCAACCACTACCAAAATGTGCTTAGGCACTTTTTGCATGAATGCTTGAAGCTCTTCATCAGAAATCATGGTACCTGTAGGGTTGTTTGGATTACAGATGTAAACCACTTTGGTTTGATCGTCTATTAAACCCAACATAGCATCTAAATCAAAACCATAATCTGCATTTAAAGGAGCGAGCTTGGTTTCGATGTTAAACGATTTGGCCCAAACATATACCGATACAAATGAACCTTGTGAAGTGACAATATTTTCTCCCTGTCCAACAAATCCTTTGAAGATGTTGGCTAAAATGCTTTCAGATCCGTTTTCAACATTAATTTGATTTACCTCTACTCCAACCCAAGTTGCCAATGCTTTTTTCAGCTCAAAAGACATGGGATCGGGATAAAAACTCATCTCATCCAACACCCTTGTAATAGCATCCTTGGCACCCTGTGGAACTCCCAAATTGTTTTCGTTATTCCACAAAACAGCTTTTTGAGTAAATCCAAATTCTTGCTGATATTCAGCCACGGTTTTTCCGGGATTGTAGGCAATTAATCCATCAATGTGACTTGGTACGCTTATCATATCATTAAGAATATATAGTAAGCACAAAGTAAGAAAGTCAATCAGATTGCGCCATACACTACACTTAATACGATAGATATGAATAGCTGAGTTGGTGTTTTCAAAATTTCAGAAAAGTGTAAAAACAAACCTTTCCTTTTTATTTCGATACCGTACACGGATTTCAGATCGGTAAAGCTGATTTTAAGTGGGAACTTACTATCAAATTCTATGCTTATGGAACCTAAAAAACACATTTTATGGGTGCTGCTATCACTAATTGGATGGTACTCACCCGCGCAAGCCAGAGATTCAGTAAACGTGAAATCTGCCGTAAAAGAAGCAACCTTATTTTTTGAAGGAGCTCACCTAACTCGTAACGGATCTGTTAACTTAACTGCTGGGGAACACTTATTAATTTTTGATGATTTGCCTTATGGCATTGAGTTGAGCAGCTTGCAATTTAAGCCACTAGATGGTATGGAAGTGAAATCTGTAAGACCCCTGCAGTATAGAATGAAATCAAATTTGAAGTCAAAGGCTGAAAAGCAAATTGAAAAACAACTTGATTCATTGGATATCATTCAGAGAAAATTGATACTTAGAATCGAAGTACTCAAAAGTCAACGATATGTAATTGAAAGGAATACCGAGATAAGCCCATCTAAACTGACTGTAGAAGAACTAAAATCACTCTCAGATTTTTATTCCGATAAGATCGGAACTATTGAAACTGAGATTATTGATATTGATCAAAAATTAATTGAACTAAACAAAGCCTCAAAAGAGTTCTATAAAGAGCTAAATAAACTAGCCACAGATAGATTAAGGCCTGGGTGTAAGGTTTACGTAGATGTTAGATGTAAATCTAATTTAAAAGGTGATGTACAGCTCAATTACTTCACTGTTGAAGCAGGTTGGATACCAAAGTATGATTTTCATGTTAGCTCTATCTCTATGCCACTTTCAATTATCCATAAAGCCGATGTTTTTCAAAAAACTGGTGAGCATTGGGATAATATCAAATTGAAAGTAAGCAACGTTGAACCAAATTCTAGCCAATCAATTCCCAATGAGAAAGTTTGGAAACTTGATAAAAAATATCCTTACGATTCTCAAAACGATGGAAAAAGAAAGGCTGGTGCTTTAACAGGGCAAGTCATGAACTTAGAAACTGGCGAACCCGTTTCTTACGCTCTTGTTCAAGTCTTAAAAGACAACTCACTCATCGCTAAGGGAATATCAGACAAAAATGGCGTTTATCTTATTCGTCCAATTTTTCCGGGCAAATATGACCTCGTTTGTAATTATGTAGGAATTTCCAATTTTAAAAAAGAGAACATCGAAATTGAAACTGGAGAAAAAAACATTGTAAATATTAACCTATCACGCTATCAACCATTAGTCGAAAAAGATGTGGAACAAAAAGTCTATAAAGATGAAATAGCTCATATGCCAGTTAGATCTACAGCAGGAATTGCGGCAAAAGTTGGTGGTGTTTATGTTTCTGATGATGGTTCATCACTAAACCTTCGAAGCTCGCGTAGTCAGGAGAATTATTATTACATAGATGGGATTAGAGTTAGAGGATCTAGTAACGTACCTCAACAGGGAATTGAAGAGATATCTGTTTTATCTGGTGGCATACCTGCCAGCTATGGAGAACTATCTGGAGGAGTAATCTCTAACAGTGGTTATTACAATAGCTCTCAAAGTTATTCTAGGAGCAAGGTTAGTACCAATCAAATAAACTCTTTGGAAACTTCTGTAAACATCACTCACATTGAGTATGAGTTAAAAGAACCATATAGTTTGCAATCGGATGGGTTGAATTCAGAAATTGAATTGCTAGAGAGCGTTGTTGAAGCAGAATACGTTTACCATGTATATCCGAGCATCAATAACGAGGCTTATTTGATCGCTAACATTCCTGAGTTTGGACAACTGAATTTATTGAAAGCAGAAGCCAGCATCTATTACGAGAGCGCTTATGTAGGCAAAACTGAAATCTCACCTTCTATCGTTAAAGACACTTTAGAACTATCGGTTGGAAAAGATTCTAAAATAGTTGCTCACAAGGAGATCAATAAAGAATTCAATAAGCAAATCTTTTTGAAAAAAGGCTATCGTAAAGAATTAGGCTGGTCTGTTTCGGTGAAAAACGAACATGCCGAAGCAATCAACTTGGTGATTCACGATCAAATCCCAATTTCGAAATCAAGCAACATAGAAATTGAATTGGTAGAATTATCAGGAGGAGAACCTGATGAAAAAGGATTGATAGAATGGAAAGAATATTTGGCTTCAGGGCAATCTATCGAGAAGAAATTGCTCATCAGTGCTAAAGTCAGTACAAATTAACATTAGGCCTCGCGCAGCGGGGCCTTTTTTGTGTAATATTACAGCTCCATCGTAAGCCATATTTCAACCATGAAACACACACTAATTATTTGTGGGCATCCCAACAAAGACAGCTTTTGCGCTGCTTTAGCTCAACACTATCAAAAAGGGATTGACAAAAATCACGAAACAACCAACGAACTCGTTTTTCTTTCCGATTTAACCTTCGATCCTATTCTTTGGAAAGGTTACCAAGAAATTCAAGAATTAGAGCCTGATTTGCTGTTGATGCAGGAAAAAATAAAAAAAGCAGATCACCTTGTTTGGGTTTTCCCAAGCTGGTGGGGAAACATGCCTGCCTTAATGAAGGGATTCATTGATCGCACTTTTCTTCCAGGTTATGCTTTTAAGTACAAACCCAACTCTGCGCTTTGGGAGAAATTCCTCACCAAAAAATCGGCTCGATTAATCATTACCATGGATTCACCGAAATGGTACAATTGGCTAGTTTATAAAAATGCCATTAAGAATACCATGAAAAATGCAGTGTTGAACTACTGTGGTGTAAGTCCGGTTAAAGTAACAACGTTTGCACCCATTAAGTCATCAACTCCTGAGAAAAGAACCAGATGGCTAAGTGAAATAGAATTACTAGGAGAAAAAATGCAATAAAAAAAGCCTGATCAAATGATCAGGCTTTTTGCTTTAGTTGCGGGGACAGGACTCGAACCTGCGACCTTTGGGTTATGAGCCCAACGAGCTACCAACTGCTCCACCCCGCGATATCGGAGTGCAAATGTAAGATAATATTTATCATCTTTGCAAGAAATCTGATAACATTTTAGAAACATTGCATAAATCTGGTTTCGTAAATATCATTGGCGCACCCAATGTGGGCAAGTCTACACTCATGAACCAATTGGTAGGTGAACGTCTGAGTATCATTACTCCTAAGGCTCAAACTACCCGTCATCGTATCATGGGAATTGTGAATGGAGAAGACTATCAAATCGTTTTTTCTGATACACCAGGAATTGTTGACCCGGCATACAAAATGCATGAGGGAATGATGAATTTCGTGCTAACTGCCATGCAGGATGCCGATCTTTTCTTGGTAATTGTAGAAGTAGGAGAAAAAAAATTCAAAAACGAAGAAATTCAGGAGCGTGTTAATCGTACCAACACTCCTACTCTAGTTTTGGTAAACAAAATGGACTTGAGTAATCAAGAGGAGTTGGCTGAAGTAATGGCTAAATGGCAAGCTGAATTCCCAAAAGCAGATCTTTTACCGATTTCGGCTTTACACGGTTTTCAGGTTGAGCAGGTCATGAATTGGATTCAGGATAAATTACCTGAATGTCCACCCTACTTCCCCAAAGATGATTTATCAGACAAAACAGAACGTTTTTTCGCATCAGAGATGATACGTGAGAAAATTTTCTTACACTATAAAAAAGAAATCCCTTACGCTTGTGAGGTAGTGGTTGAAGCTTTTAAGGAGGAAGAAGAAATCATTCGAGTTCGAGCTGAGATTTTTGTTGAGCGAAATTCTCAAAAGGGAATATTAATCGGGAAAAATGGCGAGGCACTTAAACGTGTTGGAACTGATGCCCGAAAAGAAATGGAGGCTTTCTTCCAGAAAAAAGTCTTCTTAGAATTACATGTAAAAGTGGATAAAGACTGGAGAAGCAATCCACTAAAATTAAAACGATACGGATACCTCAATTAAGATATGTCTAACATAGTAGCAATAGTAGGACGCCCCAACGTGGGAAAATCAACCTTATTCAACCGTTTGGTTGGAATGAGGCAAGCCATTGTAGATGAGTACAGTGGTGTAACTCGCGACCGCCATTACGGAAAAAGTGAATGGAACGGAATCGAGTTTTCAGTAATCGATACCGGAGGGTATGTAGAAGGATCTGACGATATTTTTGAAGGTGAAATCCGCAGACAAGTAATCTTAGCCATTGAAGAAGCCGATGTAATCGTTTTTGTGGTTGATGTAGTTGCCGGACTTCACGATTTAGATAAAGAAGTGGCCAACGTGCTTCGCAGAACCGATAAGCCGATTTATTTGGTAGCCAATAAATCTGACAACGCTTTGAAGTCGATGGAATCTACCGAATTCTATGAAATGGGAATGGGCGATATCCACACCATTTCTGCAATCAACGGTTCTGGAACGGGTGAGCTTTTGGATGCCATAGTTGAAGAATTCCCGAAAGATCAGGTTCAAGAAGAACGATTAGACTTACCTCGCATTGCGGTTGTAGGTAGACCAAACGCTGGAAAATCTTCTTTAATCAACGCATTAATCGGAAACGAAAGAAACATTGTAACCGATATTGCCGGCACAACTCGCGATTCAATTGACACGCGATTCAATGCCTTTGGTTTTGATTTCTACCTAGTGGATACTGCCGGAGTTCGTAAGAAGGCCAAAGTTCACGAAGATTTGGAGTTTTACAGTGTAATGCGCTCTATTCGATCTATTGAAAATGCAGACATCTGTATTTTAATGGTTGATGCTGAAGCTGGTTTCTCAGTACAAGACCTCAACATTTTTGGTTTGATTCAGAAAAACAAAAAAGGTGTTGTAATCTGCATGAACAAATGGGATTTGGTTGAGAAAGACACCAAAACAGCTAAGAAGATAGAAGACCAAATTAGAGAGCGAATCAATCCGTTTAATGATGTAGAAGTTGTTTTCACTTCGGTTCCTGAGAAAACGCGTTTGTTGAAAGTTTTAGAAGCTGCGGTTAGAGCTTATGAAAACCGTACTCGTAAAGTAAAAACTTCTGAGCTAAACGATTTCTTCTTACCATTAATTCAACGATATCCACCACCAGCAGTAAAAGGAAAATACATCAAGATTAAGTATGTATCGCAATTGCCAACTCCTTATCCGAGTTTCGCATTTTTTGCCAATTTACCGCAATACGTAAAAGAACCTTATCGCAGATTCTTGGAAAACAAACTCCGAGAGAGATGGAATTTCACCGGAACCCCGATGTTGATCCATATGCGTAAGAAATAAGCATTCAAATGATATTGGATGTAAAAGCGACTCAAAACTGAGTCGCTTTTTTTTATACTATTTTGTTTTACTTTCAAAATCAGTTAAACTACCTTTACCACTGAATTTCAAACTATTAACACAAATAAATATTATTTCAAATCTTAGAATTGGTGTTTCATATAGCTCATTTTCATTAACTATGAATTTGACATTTATTCATTGGAAACCCCACTACTCTAATTAAGAAGAGAAACAAATAACCCATTCTACTATGCTCAAGTATTTCATCACTTTAATTCTTTTTTCAACCAACCTGATAGGTATTAAAGCTCAAGCTTTCAATGTTGATTCCACTTATGAAACCAATTCAACCACTCAGTATGAAGAAATATATCTAGACAACTATAGGCTTGTTGGATCTGAACGTGCCTTTTTTGCGCTAAGTAATTACAGTGAAAATCAATTTAAGTGGGGACTCGGAATAAATAGAGACGGGCAATGCATTGATGATGATAGCCGATTTATTGACTTAGAACCGCTTTCTAACGGAGGTGCAGCAGCTATTTTTCAATATGATGAAAGTTGCATGCCTAAATCTATCGTAATCCGAATGTGTGATTCTACAGGGACAGATCTCTTAGATTTTGAAATTGAAAACGACAAATACATAGGAAACGGGGCTATTGTAGATTTTGATAGCTTATTTCATGTTTACATTCAAATCCCTCTCACAGTTGATGCGCATGATTTTGAGATTTTCAACTTAACATTTGAATATGACGGCACACTTATAGATTCTAATAGTTGGACGACTGACATTCCGTTTTTAGGAGGTGCTTTTAAAAGAGACCCTGTAAAACGATATAATGACAGCTTAATAACCACCAGTGGAACCAGTTATTACTCTTCAGGAATTACTAAAAATCAATTAATAATTATTGACCCAGACTTTGGGCCAAACAGCAATTACAGAATAATTCATGAAGATTCTACGAATGGTTTTGCTAGTTTCAATATTGAAAACGACACCATAAATGCAATCATTAGTAAAAGTGGTGAGATCAATTCCAACTATATGTTTGGAATCAGCCGATTTTCAATTGATGGTGAATTTGCTTTAATTGATTCAAACACACTTGGCTCAAATTATTGGCATTCAGATTTAATTGAAATGGAGAACTACATCATTGTATCTGAATATTATACAGAGTATTGGTCTAACTATTACATGAAATTTGCTGTATATGACAAACAACTAAACCTTATTTACAGAGAAGATGCTCCTCATTACGGTAGATTCAACAAACTATCAGACAGCACATTTGTATTCTTCACTGTCAATAATTATCAGGTTACAAACTATCACTACAAAGTGAATATAGACACAATAAAAAGCATTAACCCTTACCTATCTAACAACACACCTCTTTTAACCAACAAAAGAACTTTAGTTTACCCAAATCCAGCAAATGACAAATTCCATTTGCTTATTGAAAATGATGAAATATCATCCGTGCAATTGTATTCTCTTACTGGAACTTTAGTTTTAAAGTGCACAGTTCAATCACAAACAGATATAGATGTAAGCTCATTGCAATCAGGAATATACCTAATTGTAGTGTCAGATATAAATCAAAAAACAACCACCTCTAAAGTAATTGTCCAATGAGATTTTTAATATTAATATTAATCTCTGGATTCAGTTATAGATCCCTCTCTCAAACTCTTGTCTGGGAAACAAATCTTGATCCGAGCGGATATTTCAGAGCATTTGATTTAGAACGATCAATTGATGGTGGTTTTTTAATTGCTGGAAACTATGACACAGGAGGCGAGAGCGATGCCGCACTAATAAAGACAGATAGTGTTGGAAACATTGAATGGACATACTCAGTAGATGATCCTCCTGGATCAATGGAACAATGGTATTATTTCACCAGTGTAGCACAGTCATATGACAGTTCTATAATTTGCTCTTTTTATAACGATGGAAACCAAAGCAATCAAGGGTTCATTTTAACTCCCTCAGGACAATTAAAAACCAACGGAATTAAGCCAATGCCTGATGATGACTACTTGAGGTTTGGAACTTTTAACAATGGTAAACTCTTTAAAATTGGAGGTGGAACTGGTGAGCTTTTTTCATTTCTGAACCAGAATTTGGTAAGCACTTATGAGTTCACATTTCTATTACCGAGGATTAAAGGCAACCCGATAAGTATTGAAGACACCATTCTACTATCATCTCGTTATGGAACAGTAAAATTAGACAGCTCAAATAACTCAACCAAGATCACGCAACTCATTGAACTTAATACTCCTAAAAGTATATTGGATGCTTTAGAAGTTTCAAATGACTCTATCTTACTTCTCTTTAGAAATGGATCATTATACAATTATTCATCTGGAATATGGACTTACAGCATCTCAACCGATACTGTTGTGAAAACCCATGATTTCGTTTTTCAAAACAGTAGCTCATACAACGAACTCTTTGTCAATAAAAATAGAACTCAATATTTAATGATGGGAGCTATAAATGGTGAGTGGCGTATTGATAGGTATAATTTAAATTTTCAAATATTAGACTCATTGATTTTGGGTTTAGCACCAGAAGAAAGCATCTCTTTTGAAACAGATATGCAGCAAGTTAAAATCTTACAAGACGATAAAGACGAAACTGTTTTTTATGTCTACAACAAGCGAAATCTGCAAAAGTGGGTTTTTGAAGATTTTTCTGGAGCTGCAACTGACATAAGCGAGCCAATTTTAAAAGAAGGATTTACAATCTACCCAAACCCGGCTAAAGACAAACTCCACTTACTTATTGAAAATGATGAATTATCATCCGTGCAATTGTATTCTCTTACCGGAACCTTAATTTTAGAAAGCACAATTCAAACACAAACAGATATTGATATAAGCTCATTGCAATCAGGAATATACCTGCTTAAAATCACTGGGAATTGGGGTGAGGAAACTCAAAAGGTAATCATAGAATAACACAAAAAAAAGAGGAAGCTCCAATGGAACTTCCTCTTTTTTTATTGAAATTCAGTGTTTGCTTATTCAGCTAAAACTGAACGACTAATCACAATTTTTTGGATCTCAGAAGTACCTTCATAAATCTGAGTAATCTTCGCATCGCGCATCAAACGCTCAACGTGGTATTCTTTCACGAATCCATATCCACCATGTACTTGTACCGCTTCAACAGTTACATCCATTGCTACACGAGAAGCATACAATTTGGCCATGGCACTGTATTTACCAAATGGTTTCTTTTGATCTTTCATGTAAGCTGCTTTCAAGCACAACAAACGAGCTGCTTCAATTTCAGTAGCCATATCAGCTAATTTGAAAGCAATTGCTTGATGCTCGTGAATTGGTTTACCAAAAGCTTTACGCTCTTTACTGTATGCTTTAGCTAATTCGTAAGCTCCACTTGCAATACCTAATGCTTGAGAAGCAATGCCAATACGACCACCTTCAAGAGTTGTCATCGCAAATTTGAATCCGAAACCATCTTCACCAATGCGGTTTTCTTTTGGAACTTTCACATCATTGAAAATCAAAGTATGTGTATCAGATCCACGGATACCCAATTTATTTTCTTTAGCTCCAACAACAAAACCTTCCATGCCTTTTTCTACAATCAGGCAGTTAATTCCTTTGTGACCTTTTTCAGGATCTGTTTGAGCAATAACTAAATACGTATCAGCATTACCACCGTTTGTAATCCAGTTTTTAGTACCGTTCAACAAGTAGTAATCGCCTTTATCTTCAGCAGTTGTTCTTTGAGAAGTTGCATCAGAACCTGCTTCAGGCTCACTCAAACAAAAAGCACCCAATTTCTCGCCAGTAGCAAGAGGCACTAAGTATTTTTGGCGCTGCTCTTCGTTACCAAACTTTTCAAGTCCCCAGCAAACCAACGAGTTGTTAACAGACATAGCTACAGAAACTGAAGAATCAATTTTTGATATCTCTTCCATAGCCAATACGTATGATACCGTATCCATTCCGCTACCACCGTATTTTGGGTCTACCATCATCCCCATAAAGCCAAGCTCAGCTAATTGCTTGATTTCTTCTTTAGCAAATTGTTGCTTTTCATCACGCTCAATAACGCCAGGTTTTAAGACGTTTTGAGCAAAATCTCTAGCTGCGTCTCTAACAGCTAATTGCTCTTCAGTAAGTTGAAAATCCATAATTCTTCTATTTGTATTTTATGACAATGGTGCCGCGAAAGTACGTCTTCAAATAATAATTCGCTAATCTTGTATAGCCAGAAGCTATTTATGAGCAATTATAGAGTAATTGGAGTTATGTCGGGCACATCTCTTGATGGAATTGATTTGGCCTGTGTAGATTTCTTTATTGAAGAAGGTCAAATTCGATTTGAGTGGGTTAAAACCAACTGCATATCTTATTCTGATGACGATAAAAAATGGCTCCAAAATTTATTTCATGCATCTGCTGAAGAACTTGCCAAAGCCCAGTTTGATTACTCCAAATTGGTTTCGAAATACATCAACAACTTTATTTCTCAAAACAATATCTCACCTGTTACTCTTATTGGATTTCACGGGCACACTATATTTCATCAACCACACTTGGGTTTTACTTTTCAATTGGGAAACCCTGGAGTGATAGCTGCTACAACAGGCATTAACACCGTTGGAGATTTTAGAACTCAAGATGTAGCTTTGGGTGGACAAGGTGCTCCTTTGGTTCCTATCGGAGATCAATTGCTATTTAGCGAATATGATGCTTGTTTAAATCTAGGCGGAATTGCCAATATCAGCTACAAAAAACAAGAAGAACGTATTGCTTTTGATATTTGCCCATTCAATTTGGTTTTCAACCTCTACGCTCAAAAAATAGGTTTACCCTTTGATGAAGGCGGAAGTTTTGCATCAAAAGGCGAAGTCAACCCAGAGTTGTTAAATGCACTAAATAATTGGGAATATTACTCCATGTCCATCCCAAAAAGTTTGGGGTTTGAATCGTTAAAACATGAAATATATCCTCTGATAGATCGGTTCGAGCTAAATCCAAAAGATGTTTTAGCAACGTGGGTTCAGCACAGCATTGAACAAATCAATTCAAGTTTAATAAAATCTGATACCCAATCGCTTTTAGCCACAGGAGGAGGAGCTTACAACAAGTTCTTTATCGATCAATTAAAAAATCAATCAGTCGCAAAAATCACCGTTCCCGATAAACAGACTATTGAATTTAAGGAAGCTCTCATATTTGGTTT
>MDTF01002433.1_pt1 | contig 42392 bp, 34 predicted proteins | sample 811191 | NCBI WGS metagenome assembly MDTF01 (sample SAMN05326649, study PRJNA326480) | marine metagenome | isolation source: seawater | place: Southern Ocean | collected 2011 | reverse complement strand
GAACATTACCTTGGTTGGTTCAGGTTTATGGATAACCCAGAAAACCTTAACGGAAACAGGCTCTTTTCGATTCAACAACAGTTAATCCGAACATAGCCACTTTGAATATCAGCTGGTAAATTATCAAAGCCAGAATTAACAGAGAAAACGAAGTTTCCACCATTTGTATTCGTCAATAATTGCTGGACTTCCTGAAAATTTTGAACAGATTCTGCGCTCAAATTTAAAGTATATTCATTTTTGGCTTCGTCAAACGCGAACCAACCTTCTTTAGCAGGAATGGCTCGCCTCTCAAGTAACGATAGTGGAAATTTAAAAACCCTGTCTCCCTGCTCAGTTTCTACCTCTAGTCCTAATTCGACTTTTTCAATATCAATTTCGATTGGTTGGTCGAGTATGATCTTTGCTCTGATATCCGCAGGTTTTATGGCAACAAAATCACTCTTTTGATATGAGCTAAATTTCAACATTGTACTCAGCGGTATGCTCGCACACCCACTAACAATAAATACGATAAAAAAACAAAATAACTTCATTTAAAACATCCTTGTTATGGCTAACGCGTCTGCTTAGATACCTAATAATGGTTGGTGACAGACACATCTTAATACAGGTCTTCCTTGAGGTGTATCGAAACTAATCACACCCCTAAAATTTCAATATAATTTATTGATAACAATACCTTACACCTAATTACGAACTCATTTTCAATGTTTTATTTGGATGCACGAAAACAGACTAGTTTTGGTGAGCCAGCCTTTCGAGGTGATCCCTGATATCGCTCGGCGATTCAGGGATGACAAACTTGGGTAGTCTCAGCTAATAGAAAGGGTGCCTATGGTGACGTATTTACTGTAGATATTAATCCTAAGAATTCTGGAAGTGCATGAGTCACTATCCCCAGGTAATAACTTCGGTACAGTTAATCGGGCGATTTCCCATCATTACTTACATCAGGGATAAACAGCCGAATCATTGTTTGCAATCCGGCCATACTTACCCCTCACACATAAAAGCGCTCCCTGCCCTGTCTGCGCTTAATTGCTTGGGCTGGTTACATTTGGCAGCACAAAAGATTTCACGTTGCTGTGTAAGCGGATCCACAAACCAGGATTAGCATCCAGTAAACCTGCCAGTTCCTTTTCATCCTGAGGTAATGAGGTTTGCCTTACTTTCGCGTAGGTGCTGATTTTCGCCGGGGCTGTATCTGCATCCACCACCGATTGCACAACTTTTTTAGCACCCAGTATGGCTGCAGGCCCCAGGGTAAGGATGTATTGCGCAGTGCGGCACTGAGCTTCATCCTCGGCGCTGATTTCGCTGCCGCCGGCTTTGAACTTGCTGATATGGTGTTCAAGTATGGAACTGGAGATAGGAATAATACCAGCCATATGATGAACTCGTGCGCCGGAAAAGGGTTTAATGTATGCCAGGTGAGACGCATCATTGGCCTCTGGTCCGTGGCCAATAAAGAAAATATCCAGGCCACCTAAACTTTCAAGCTTGTTAAGGTAATCAGTTAATGCTCCCTCCAGATCCGGGGTATCGGTTTGCATAGGCGTAAAACTTTTAATTTTTGCAAAAAAGGCTTCGCCGAGGATGCGTTCGAAATCACGCACAAAACTCAGTCCATTACCCATGGCCAGCGGCGCCAGGGCATCCTGGGTAAACACATTGAGCCGGGCTAACAGTCCATCAATTTCGTTGGTAGCGGCTTTCTCACCGAGCAGGCGGTGCAATTGCTGGGCACCACGCCCACCAAGCAAAGCAATGTTAATGTCGCCGGTTTTCGCTTCTGCCGTGCTGAGCAGCTCCTTAAACATGGCTTCGCCCACGTCGGCTTCAGACGGTAACACTATGGGCTCAATGCCATGATCAGTGGTTGAGGCAAGAACCGGCTCATTGAGTGCCAGCCACATGTTGCCATTTTTATCTTCGCGTTGAAAAAGAGACGTTGCTGTGGTCATTATTCACGTGTTGCATTGTTAGCAAAACGTAAAATTAGTCGGTCAAACGGTACCAAGAAGGCATTTAAAAAACCAGTGCCACCGGTAGTATTTTGACCTTACAAAAAACCGGCCGAAGCCGGTTTTTTATATAAATCAAAAACTAATGATTTAGTTAAGCGCCAAGAATTTCGTTAAATGTGGCACTTGGGCGCATTGCTGCGGCAGTTTTCGCTTCGTCAGGCAGGTAGTAACCACCGATATCCTGAGGCTTGCCTTCAGTTTCATTGATTTCTTCAATGATCTTATCAATGTTTGCCGCCAGCTTGTCGTAGATTGGGCCAAACTGAGCAGCCAGTTCGGCATTTTCAGTTTGCTTGGCCAGCTCTTCTGCCCAGTACATTGCCAGATACACGTGGCTACCACGGTTATCCAGTTGACCGGCTTTACGCAGCGGCGACTTGCCGTTGTTCAGCAGTGCTTCTGTGGCTTTATCCAGTGCAACAGCCAGTTGCTTGGCTTTTGCATTACCGTGTTTGATAGCCACGTCTTCAAGCGATACCGCCAGTGCCAGGAATTCACCCAATGAATCCCAACGTAAGTGACCTTCTTCAACAAACTGCTGAACGTGCTTAGGTGCAGAACCACCCGCGCCAGTCTCATACAGGCCACCACCGGCCATCAGCGGCACGATAGACAGCATTTTCGCGCTGGTGCCCAGCTCAAGGATTGGGAACAGGTCGGTCAGGTAGTCACGCAGTACGTTACCGGTAACAGAAATAGTATCCAAGCCACGGATAGCGCGTTCCATGGAGTAACGGATAGCACGAACCGGTGACATGATTGAAATGTCCAGACCATCTGTGTCGTGATCCTGCAGGTATTTCTCTACTTTCTTGATCAGCTGTGCGTCGTGCGCACGCTCATCGTCCAGCCAGAATACCGCCGGCATGCCAGATTGACGGGCACGGGTCACAGCCAGTTTTACCCAGTCCTGAATAGGCGCGTCTTTGGCCTGACACATACGCCAGATATCGCCTTCTTCCACTTCATGCTCAATCAGTACGTTGCCGTCCTGATCAACAACCTGAACGGTACCGTCGGCTTCCATTTCGAACGTTTTATCGTGTGAACCGTATTCTTCGGCTTTCTGCGCCATCAGACCAACGTTAGGTACTGTACCCATAGTAGTTGGGTCGAAGGCACCGTGAGTCTTACAGAAATTGATTACTTCCTGATAGATAGTCGCATAGGTACTTTCCGGGATAACCGCTTTAGTATCGTGTGGTTTTCCATCCGGCCCCCACATCTGACCAGAGTTACGGATCATCGCTGGCATAGAAGCATCTACGATTACGTCGCTTGGTACGTGCAGGTTAGAAATACCTTTGTCTGAGTTTACCATCGCCAGTGGTGGGCGGTCGGCGTAACACTTGTTGATATCACGTTCGATTTCAGAACGCTGTGACTCTGGTAAAGTAGAAATCTTGTCATATACGCTGCCCAGACCGTTGTTAGGGTTAACACCTAATTCGTCGAACAGTTCACCGTATTTTTCAAACAACTCTTTGTAGAATACTTTTACACAGTGACCGAACACGATTGGGTGAGACACCTTCATCATGGTCGCTTTTACGTGCAGAGAAAACAAGATGCCAGTGTTTTTAGCGTCTTCAATTTGCTCTTCGAAGAACTGACACAGGGCTTTTTTGCTCATGAACATGCCGTCGATGACTTCACCAGCCAGCAAGTCAACTTTTGGCTTCAGGGTCTTTTTGCTACCATCTTTGCCGGTAAATTCAATGCTTACATAGCCTTCTTTTTCAACGGCTACTGATTTTTCACCTGAGTAGAAGTCACCGCCACGCATGTGCGCAACGTGAGTTTGTGAAGCCTGGCTCCACTCACCCATGCTATGCGGGAATTTTTTCGCATAATTCTTAACTGCAGTTGGCGCACGACGGTCTGAGTTACCTTCGCGCAGAACCGGGTTTACTGCAGAACCCAGTACTTTACCGTAGCGTTCGCGAACGTCTTTTTCTTCGTCAGTTTTTGGATCTTCAGGGAACTGCGGTACGTTGAAGCCCAGTGCGTTCAGCTCTTTAATAGCTGCGCGCAACTGCGGGATAGACGCACTGATGTTTGGCAGTTTAATGATATTCGCTTCCGGATCCTGGGTCATTTCGCCCAGCTCGTTCAGGGCATCAACCACTTTTTGGTCGTCAGTCAGATAATCAGGGAAATGGGCCAGAACACGAGCGGCTAGAGAGATATCACTTACTTCAACATCGATATCAGCTTCGGCGGCAAAGCGACGAATAATGGGTAACAACGAGTAGGTGGCCAACATTGGCGCTTCATCGGTTTTGGTATAAATAATTGTAGACTTACGGTTGGTCATTATGTACCTCAATAGTTGCAGTAGCTGGCTGCGTTTTTTCCATTCAACAAATTCCAGCCGCTTATTTCAGACTATTACGTTCTGACAAGAGACCGGATCTCGTGATTTTCCTGCGTACCTACATGTGTCAACCTGAAGGGAGTATCGATTCACGCACGCAAAATACTCAGTATCCACTTTACCGAGTATTTAATTCACTAATTTTACAGGTTGACGCTGGCCATGTAATGCACATGAATCATAAGGTCTTTAGTATAGGGTCAAGCGAACCAGTTACAAGTCATACCTTTGTCTTAATTACGAAAAAATGGTTAATAAATTAGTTTTCATGGGTAATTATTCAACAAAGTGCACAAAAACCCATCACCAGCAGGTTGCCGGTGTGATTAAACAACAACTTTGATAAACTGTTTACTCAAATCTCACCGGCCAGCAATAGTTGCATGACTTCAACCGTAATTCTGTTTAATAAACCCTACATGGTGCTTTCGCAGTTCACCGATGCTGAAGGCCGTGAAACCCTCAAAGATTACATTCAGGTTCCCGATGTCTATGCAGCAGGACGGCTCGACCGGGATTCAGAGGGGTTACTGGTGCTTACCGATAATGGCGCGTTACAACATAAGCTCGCCCACCCGAAGGCCAAAACCAGCAAAACTTACTGGGTACAGGTGGAGGGCGAAGTATCAGATGAAGCCATTGAAGCGCTACGCAATGGTGTGGAGTTAAAAGATGGTCTGACCCAGCCAGCCAAAGTGCAGCGCATGGCAGAGCCTGCGGTATGGCCACGCAACCCGCCTATTCGGGAACGGGCAAATATTCCAACCACCTGGTTATCCATTACCATCAGCGAAGGCCGTAACCGCCAGGTACGTCGCATGACCGCCCATGTAGGGAATCCTACCCTGCGACTTATCCGCTACCGGGTAGGAAACTGGACACTGGATGGCATTGCCAATGGTGAGTACGTCAGCCTGCCCGGCCCGCCAATGAAACCGGTCGATAAGGCAAATAAACGCCCTGCCCGACGAAGCCGGCCCAAACAACGGCAAAAAACACGTTGAGCGCCGCAAAAAGCGCTTTTAGAGGTGCCAAAAGTTGCATTTTCTGGTAAACTCCGCGCCCCGTAAATAACATGAGAGTGCACAGTAAAATAATGTCTCAGCTTGCCACTTCGGCCCCCAATAAACAAAAAGTCATCGTCGGTATGTCCGGTGGTGTGGATTCTTCTGTTTCTGCTTATTTGCTCCAGCAACAAGGCTACGAAGTTGAAGGCCTGTTTATGAAAAACTGGGAAGAAGACGACAACGACGAATACTGTGCCGCGGCTGAAGATCTGGCCGATGCCCAGGCAGTTGCCGATAAACTGGGTATTTACCTGCACACCATTAATTTTGCTGCCGAGTACTGGGACAACGTATTTGAGTACTTTCTGGCAGAATACAAAGCTGGCCGCACGCCCAATCCGGATATCATGTGTAACAAGGAAATCAAATTTAAGGCTTTCCTTGAATACGCTGCCGAAGACTTAGGTGCCGACTTTATTGCCACCGGCCATTATGTGCGCCGCCGAGAAGTTGACGGCCACTGGCAGATGCTGCGCGGTCTGGACAACAACAAAGACCAGAGTTATTTCCTCTACACCCTGGGCGAAGAACACGTTGCCAAAACCCTGTTCCCGGTGGGCGACATCGAGAAACCACAGGTTAGGGAAATTGCTGAGCAACAAGGCCTTGTTACCGCTGACAAAAAAGACAGCACCGGCATTTGTTTTATCGGCGAACGTAAGTTTAAAGACTTCTTAAGTCAGTACCTGCCGGCTCAACCCGGTATCATCGAAACCGCCGAAGGTGTTGAAATTGGCCAGCATGAAGGGCTTATGTATCATACCCTGGGGCAGCGTAAAGGCTTGCACATTGGCGGCCTGGCCGAATACGGCGACGATCCCTGGTATGTGGTAGACAAAGACGTTGAACGCAACGTGCTTATCGTTGGTCAGGGCGCTAACCATCCTCGCCTATACTCAGACGGCCTGATTGCCAAGCAATTGCACTGGGTTAACCGTACAGTGCCAACCGAACCATTCCGTGCCGCAGTGAAAACCCGTTACCGTCAGCAGGATATTCCCTGCCTGGTTACGCCCATTGGTGACGATCAGGTAAAGGTAACCTTCGACGAGCCACAAAAGGCGGTTACGCCTGGCCAGTCAGCGGTATTTTATCAGGACGAAGTCTGCCTGGGTGGTGGCATTATTGAGAGTTACCTACGCTAATGTTGGATGCAGCCATCGAAAAACAACTGGGTCTGGCGGGTGTTTGTCAGGCCGCACGACTGGTGCAGTCAATTGCCCGTACCGGTGAAGCCGATAAACAGGCAGTAGAAGCCAGCTTATCCAGTATTCTGGTCACCGATTCAGACACCACACAGCAGGTGTTCGGCCAGTTAGAAAATTTAAAAACCGGTTTTCAGGTGATTGTGGCGCAATTAGGCGATCATAACTCCAAAAAAGATACCGAGCTGACCCGTTATATCGCCAGTGTGCTCGGACTCGAGCGAAAACTGGCACGCAACAAAAAAGCTATGAATGAGCTGGGTGAGCGTATTTCCCACGTGCAACGTCAGCTGGCGCATATGGACTTTGAGAGCCCGCAGATTTTATCGTCGCTGGCGAGTATTTATTCAGACGTGATCAGCCCGTTGGCACCAAAGATTCAGATTGCCGGTAATCCCAGCTGCCTGAGTCAGCCACTTAATCAAAACCGGGTAAGAGCGCTGTTGCTGGCTGGTGTGCGCGCCGCCGTATTATGGCGACAGCTGGGCGGTCAGCGCCGACAGATTTTATTTAAACGTAAAGCTATTCTACGCAGTGCCCAGCAGGCACTGAGATTAATGAACTAATTGAGGAGCAAAAGGTGGAACTATCCCAATTAACGGCAATTTCTCCGGTCGATGGTCGGTATGCCTCTAAAACAGGCGAGTTACGGTCTATTTTTAGTGAGTACGGCCTGCTTAAATACCGGGTTGAAGTTGAAGTCAGATGGTTACAAAAACTGTCTAAGCTGGACGGTATCACCGAAGTCCCTGACTTTTCTCCTCAGTCGCATAAACTGCTCGACAGCATTGTGGCAGAATTTTCGGTAGACGATGCCCGCCGCATTAAAGAAATCGAACGTACCACCAACCATGACGTAAAAGCAGTAGAGTATTTCCTTAAGGAAAAAGTAGCAGATAACAGCGAACTGAACGCTATCAGTGAGTTTATCCACTTTGCCTGTACCTCAGAAGACATCAATAACCTGTCGCATGCCCTGATGTGCACTGAAGCCCGCGATACCGTTATCCTGCCTTACTGCGATAAGTTAATCGATGCGCTTAAAGATCTGGCTCGCGAATACCGCAGTATTCCAATGATGGCCCGTACGCACGGTCAGCCGGCATCGCCAACGACCATGGGTAAGGAAATGGCTAACGTGGCCGTACGCTTACAACGTCAGCGCGACCAAATCGCGGCAGTAACCCTGCTGGGTAAAATTAACGGTGCAGTAGGTAACTACAACGCCCACCTGTCGGCTTACCCAGAGCTGGACTGGCACACCATCTCTGAAGATTTTGTTACCAGCCTGGGCATTACCTGGAATGCATTTACCACGCAAATCGAGCCGCATGATTACATTGCCGAGCTGTTTGATGCCATTGCACGTTTCAACACTATCCTGCTCGATTTCGACCGTGACGTCTGGGGTTACATTGCGCTGGGTCACTTTAAGCAAAAGACGGTTGCCGGCGAAATTGGCTCCTCTACCATGCCGCATAAAGTTAACCCTATCGACTTTGAAAACTCGGAAGGTAACCTGGGCATCGCTAATGCGATTTTCGATCACCTGGCTGCCAAATTGCCGGTATCACGCTGGCAGCGTGATCTGACCGACTCAACGGTACTGCGTAACCTGGGTGTTGGCGTTGGCTATGCCGTTATCGCTTATCAGGCAACGCTTAAAGGGATCAGCAAACTGGAAGTTAACGAGCAAAGCTTGCTTAACGAACTCGACAATAACTGGGAGCTGCTGGCAGAGCCTATCCAAACTGTTATGCGTCGATACGGTATCGAAAAGCCGTATGAAAAGCTTAAAGAGCTGACCCGCGGTAAGAAAGTGAACGCTGAGGTAATTAGTGAGTTCATCGATAACCTTGAATTACCACAAAGTGCCAAAGACCAGTTGAAACAGCTGTCTCCACAGGCCTATATTGGTGACGCAATCCGTCTGGTAGATCAGTTACTGGGCGAATAAGTCTTTGCTACGCTTGGCAACTCCTACATTAAGGAGTTGCCATGTTACCGCTAACTACTTCCCTTCCCGCTTCTCAGCGTACTTCTGAACAACTCAGGCAAACACTTAATCTTACTCTGCTACTATTTACGGTAGCCATGCTGTTACAACTCCCGGCACTGTATTATTTTGCGCGTCCTGACTCATTACAAAGCTACAACTGGCTGGGTCATTTTCTGGCCTTACTCGCACTGTTACTGAGTCAGCGACTAGTAAGGCTAAACCACCTTAAAGTAGCTCTGTTTATGCTTTATTACAGTTACCTCACATGGGTATTATTGTTGTGGCCGGGGCTATCTAATACCCACTATTACTATCTCCTCGCCGTGGTGATAAGCGGGTTTGTGTTTACCCGTGCTGAACGACTGGCGCAATGTACTGTGCTAACTGGCGCAGTATTCTTATTCAGTCTGTTTAGTATTCTTCACTATCAGCCACAACTGGAGTTTGGCATCCTGCGCCTGACCAACGACCTAACCCTCGGCGCCCTGAGCCTGGGTATTTACCGGGTGCTTCGCCAACGAACCGTCAACCGCTGGCAGGGCTTACGCGACGCACACAAATCCTCAATGAGTACCCTGAGTCAATTGTTACCCAAGGATCCTGAACAACCCGCCAGTTTCTGGCAGCCCGGAAAAACCCGGCGCTATCCTTTTGCCTGCGTGTTATTTGCCGATCTCAGTGGTTACACGACCCTTAACAGGCAATACGGCGACCGCGCTATCCTCACCGGCCTGAAACGCCTTTATTCACACATCGATAGTTTGTGCGACCAGTTTTCGGTAGAGAAAATCAAAACCAATGGCGATCAGTATATGGTAGTGAGCAAGTTACAAATCCAGACGGATCAGACTTGTTGTGTGCATATGTATCATTTTGCCAGTGCATTGCACCGCATGATTGCTCGTTACAGTGATAATCACCATCTTAACTGTACGGTGCGCATTGGCATCGCTACAGGCCCTTTAACCGCCGGCATTATCGGTAAAAACCGGACGTACTTTGATGTCTGGGGCGAAACGGTCAACCTGGCCGCCTGCCTGGAGCAGAATGCTGCCAGAGAATACATTGCGGTATGCCCTGTTACCGCGAAACATCTTCCGGCTCATCTGGTCGCAGCCGAGTCCAGCCTGGCGAGCAGCAAACACCCTGATACAAACATTTACTACCAACTGATAATCGCCTGACAACTTTGGGCTTTGGGTTTTAATCCACGGCCAACACGGTGATAATGGCGCAAATGCAAAACGATAATGATAACTGTGCTTAATTTAGATATTGCCGCTTTTTTACAAACTTACTGGCAGAAAAAACCTTGTGTTATCCGCAATGCCCTGCCTGATTTTACCGACTTCATTGATGAAGACGAGTTGGCGGGCCTAGCTATGGAGCCAGAGCTTGATAGCCGGGTGATCAGCAAGCAAGCCGAACAATGGTCTGTTCAGCAAGGGCCTTTTGAAGATTTCTCGGCTTGTCAGGGACAATGGACGCTGCTGGTTCAGGGTGTAGACAGATTTCTTGACGACGCCAGCGAGCTTATGCAGAAGTTTAATTTTATTCCCAACTGGCGGGTTGACGATCTGATGATCAGTTTTGCGGTACCAGGTGCCGGTGTGGGCCCCCATGTCGACCAGTACGATGTGTTTTTGCTGCAAGGTAAAGGTAGCAGGCGCTGGCGGGTGGGCTCGCCGGAAGGTCTCACCAGTACCCAGCCGGTTAAAGGGCTGTGTCAGGTGGATGACTTCACACCGGTGATTGATTGTGAATTACAGCCCGGCGATATTCTCTATATCCCGCCTGGCTGGCCCCATGATGGGGTAACACTCAGCGACAGTCTGACTTACTCCATCGGCTTTCGGGCACCGGATCAGACTCAGCTGGGCAACTATCTGGCCGAGCATTTACAAACACAGTCAACCGGCGCAAAGCGCTATACCGACCCGGAACTGGTCCTGTCAGACTCGCCGGCAGAAGTGTCGGCCAAGGAAGTCGATGCACTCAAAGACTTGTTGCACCAGGCCATCGATGATGACAGCTTCAGTCAAAACCTGTTAGCCATGTTAAGCGAGCAAGGTATCGAGCCTGAGATCAATGAACCAGTTGATAGCCAGTCTCTGCAGGAGCACCTCGAATCAGGGGCTACACTTGTTAAATTGCCGGGTTGCCGGCCACTGTTAAACAGGCAATTCCCGGATTGTTTATTTATTAATGGTGAGGTAATTAAGTTTTCTCCCGAAAATTACCCGTTAATGTGCCAGCTTATGAGCAAGGCCGACATTGATCGCACTGATATGGCACCCGCCCCGGATAAACTGGATATTTTTTACACATTCACTACACTGGTTAATATGGGTTACTGGGAACTCTGACCTGAAAAACCGCTGTACAGGTACAGACAACTCACCGGGATTACCTGCTGGCAACTCTGCCAGCAGAGCAACATGGGGGGAAGTATGGCGTATAAAGTCCAACAGGTACTTTGGCAAGAGGCCTGTGATCAACTGAAAACACTCAGAAAAGCAGTGTACGTACTGGAATGGCAACTTCCGGAAACTACCGAATTTGACGATTTAGACAATAAAGCCGCCCACGTTTTACTGTTTTGTGATCAGGACACCCCTATTGCTACCGGCCGCCTGACCCCAAGCGGCGAACTCGGCAGAATCGCTGTATTACCCGGCCACCGCACCCTGGCGGTTTATAAGCTATTGTTCGCAGCCCTCCTCAAACACGCCGAATCGCAAAACATCAAACAAATTCAGTTACAGTCTGAACTCGCCAGTGTCGAGTTTCATCAGGCCAAAGGGTTTAAGCCAGTTGGTAAGGTGTTTATGGAAGCCGGCATACCCATGCAAAAGATGGTGTGTAACCGGCAAAACTTTGATATTCCGGATGTACGGCATATTCATTAATGCCGCACGGGCCCGTGATTGAGGCTAAAAGGTTGGGAATTAGTATCAGGTAATAGAGACTAACCCCAAAGTCCCTCGTTTTCTTGCAGCAGGTAGATTTTTTCCGCGCGGTCTGCCAGCAATTGTGCATAGGACGTTTGGCTGGCATCTCCTTTGTCGTTATTCTGCAGTAGATTTTCAGCTTTAATTTGCCAGCGCATCGAAAAATAGCGCAGCGCACCACGAGCATCCTCAGCGTTATCGGCAAGAGTAAAGTCGGTTGGCAAATCACCGGTTACTACCCAGTACATCTTGCTATCCATGGCTTTAATTTTCCACACCGCTACCAGCGGTGCCAGATAACGGCATTCTTCGGTTACCACGGTGTCAAAGAGCACGCCTTCCTTTGCCAGAAACTGGTTTGCTTGCTGAAAGGCTTCGCGGGCCCAGGTCTGGATTTGTTCTTCTGTTAGTTGTTCTGTCATAGCGCTTATGTTCTTTTAGTTAGACACTGCAATAACACTTGCAGCGGGTGTTTTGGTTTAAACTCATCGATTCGGTTTACCTGACTGCGGCAGGAATAGCCGCTGGCCATTATTTGTTGCGGCTGGTAGCGGGCTACTGCTTGCTGCCAGCTCATTTCATAAATGCCCAGCGAGTTGGCTTTATTGACCGCTTCATGACCGTAATTGCCGGCCATACCACAACAGCCCACTTTCACGATGTCAGTTTTTTGTCCGACTCTGGCAAAGAGATCCTGCCAGATTTGTTCGGTTTTCGGCAATGCTGTCTTCTCGGTGCAGTGGGCAAACAATGCCATAACCGGCGCGTCAGAGGTAGCATCACCACTCTGCCAGGTTGAATCAGGGAGTGTCGCCAGCCACTCATGCACAGTCTGTACAACAAAGTCACCGCGCGCGGCCCCCAGTGCTTTGTACTCATCCCGATAGCACAGGACCAGCGGCGCATCGACCCCAACCATGGGTATATTTAAGCCCGCAACCTGATTTAAAAAGGCTGCGGTATCAGTAGCTGTACGGGCAAATTTATCCAGAAAACCGGTCACGTGCAGAGTTTTGCCATTGGGCTTAAATGGCAACAATACTGGCGTTTTGCCAAGCGCTCTGATCAGGTGACCAAAATCGGTGACCACTTCGGCATCATAATAACTGGTAAACGGATCCTGCACGATTAACACGTGATTTTCGCGCTGTTCGGCATCCAGCTGTTCCAGTTCGGCCAGATCGAATGTTTGCATTACCTCTGCTGACCGCTCGGTTAGCGTAGGCACCGACAATGGCGGCGCATCCACATAACCGGCTACCTTTTCAAGCAGCGATTTTGCCAAGCCGTTATTCATAAGCGCATTGCTAACCTTGGGCAACTTAGCCATCAATGGCGTAAGCGATTCCACATTGGCCACCAGATGATGTTTTAGCGGGCGCAGATAGCGCTGATAGTACACATTTAAAAACCGTGCTCTGAACTCTGGTACATCCACTTTAACCGGGCACTGACTGCTACAGGATTTACACGCCAGACAGCCATTCATGGCTTCCAGTACCTCATGAGAAAAGTCTTCGATATCAGCGCGGGTGTTTTGCCAGCGTGTTAGCCAACTGGTTTTATACTGTCCATTCATCAACGCCTGATGATCCACGCCCTGGTTCGCCAGTAATCGCAGCCACTCACGAATTAAACCAGCCCTGCCCTTAGGGCTATGACGGCGGTCACGCGTTATTTTGCTTGAAGGGCACATTGGCGATGTGGTGTCGTAGTTAAAACACAGGCCGTTACCGTTACAGTCCATGGCAGGCTTAAAGGTTTCTTTAAATGCCACGGGTATGGTGCGGTCGAGGGTCGCGCGTTTAGGATCGCTCACCTTCACCAGCTCGTCATCACTGTCGATTGGCGTACAGATTTTTCCCGGATTCATTTTATTACCCGGATCAAAAGCGCCCTTAATACGACGAAGCTCGGCAAATAATGACTCGCCAAAAAACGCCGGGCCATATTCACTGCGGAAGCCCTTACCGTGCTCACCCCACATAAGACCACCGTATTTGGCCACCAGAGCAACCACTTCATCGGAGATCTGATGCATGAGCTTTTCCTGATCCACATCGCACAAATCGAGTGCCGGACGCACGTGCAATACGCCGGCATCCACATGGCCAAACATACCGTACTGCAGGCCATGGCCGTCTAGTAAGGCACGGAACTCCATAATAAAGTCAGCGAGGTTCTCAGGGGGCACGCCGGTATCTTCGGCAAAAGCAATGGGTTTTTGGCTGCCCTTGGTATTACCCAGCAGTCCCACCGACTTTTTGCGCATCGCATAAATTTTATTGATATCAGCTTTGTCAAAGGTGAGCTGATAGCCAATCACGCCATATTCACCTTTTTCGGCCGACGCCGTGAGCTCTTCCTCTAGACGGGCAATGCGCTGTTTGATTTCGTCCAGGTCATTACTGTTGTACTCCACCATATTGAGGCCAAGCATTTCTTTGCCCGGCACATCTTCAATAAGATTAGAAATGGAGTGCCAGATAATATCGGTGCGGGCCAGATTGAGTACTTTACTGTCGACGGTTTCCACCGACGTCGCCTGCGCCGCAATCATTCGTGGCGCATGGCGTAAGGCAGACTCAAAAGAATCGTATTTAATGTTTACCAGCGCCGTATGCTTTGGAATTTTGGTCAGCGATAATTTGGCTTCGGCAACAAACACCAGCGAGCCTTCCGAACCGGTGATCAGTCGGCTGACATCAATTAACTGCTTTTCTTCGTCAAAAGCATGTTCTAAATCGTAGCCGGTTAAAAACCGGTTCATCCGTGGGAATTTAGCCAGAATGTCTTGTCGCTTACCGCGGCAGGTATTGAGCACCTGGCGCAGAATACGCCCGTAGGTGTCACTGCGGGTAGCCTGCTGCTCAGCTTCGGCAACCGATAACGGCTGGGTTTGCAGTATTTCACCATTGGCCAGTACCGACGTTAAACCCAGTACGTGATCGCTGGTTTTACCGTATACCAGCGAACCTTGCCCTGAGGCATCAGTGCTGATCATGCCGCCCAATGTAGCGCGGTTACTGGTAGATAAATCCGGCGAAAAGAAGAAACCATAAGGGCGTAAGGCATCGTTTAGCGCGTCTTTTACTACCCCGGACTGAACTCTTACCCAGCCTTCTTCAGGGTTGATTTCCAGCACCTTATTCATATGCCGGGACATGTCCACAACAATGCCATCGGTCAGGCTCTGGCCGTTAGTACCAGTGCCACCGCCCCGGGCGCTGAATTTTACCTGCGGATGCTGGTTAGCCAGCTCACCAATGGTCTGTAAATCGTTAATGCCTTTGGGGTGAATAACGGCTTGCGGTAACTTCTGATATACCGAGTTATCCGTTGCCACCGCCAGGCGGCTGCCATAGCTGTATTCAATGTCGCCGGAAAAAGAGGATTTCTCCAAGCGTTGAAGGTAGGTTCTGTAATCATCAGAAACGGTCGATTCAACTGGTACAACAGGTAAATTCAAAGCTACGCTCTCACTGGTGAATAGGCGGCTAAGTATACCTAGGCTAACGCAGGGTCTCCACCGTTACTGGCTGATTTTTTATCACCATTTATTTGGCGATATTACCTAACCATTTGCAAATCAGTTCAACCAATGAAAATTTCAGGTATTGAGCTAACCGGCGTATTGTTTGAACTAACCTGCTCACGCGGCGATATATTTTATTACATTTATAGTTTTGTACTGTTTGCAGAACTGACTAGAATAGCGGCTATACATTAGCCTCTATGCATTCAGAAAAATGAAAAAAACCATCCGATTAAGCCTTGGTGCTATACTTTTCCTGACCGGGATAGTGCTGACCCTGCTACCAGGTTCAATTCTGCTGGTGATTGGTGGATTAATACTACTTAGCTATGACTGGCCGAGAGCTCGTTCGTGGTTACGCTTTTTTCAGAATCAAATGACCAGTTCAGCGCGCAGGCTCGACCGCCTGCTGCTTAATCGACGTTTGCGTAAATACAGAGTTAGGTAAGCACAAAGCAGACTATTGATGAGGAAAGCTCACTGCACTCCTTATTAATAAGTAATACCTCAACTACTTCTATTTAATACACAATAAAAAAAAGGCCAGCTTTATAAACTGGCCTTTCAAAGTTTTAGAAAATTATTTTTAACCGAGGTTTTCGGCCAGGTATAACCAGGTTTCAACCACGGTATCCGGGTTGAGTGATACCGAGTCAATGCCCTGCTCTACCAGCCACGCAGCGAAGTCTTCGTGATCGGATGGGCCCTGACCGCAGATGCCCACGTACTTGCCACGTTTTTTGGCCGCCTGAATTGCCATAGAAAGCAGCGCTTTAACTGCATCATTACGCTCTTCAAACAGGTGGGCAATAAGACCTGAGTCACGGTCCAGACCCAGGGTAAGCTGCGTCATATCGTTAGAACCAATCGAGAAACCATCGAAGATATCGAGGAACTGGTCGGCCAGTAACGCATTTGACGGCAGTTCGCACATCATAATTACGCGCAGGCCATTTTCGCCTTGCTTCAGCCCTTGCTCTGCCAGTAGTTCGATAACCTGACGACCTTCTTCCACGGTGCGTACGAATGGGATCATGATCTCAACATTGGTTAAGCCCATCACATTCCGAACACGTTTAATGGCTTCACACTCAAGCGCGAAACAGTCGCGGAAATCTTCTGACACGTAACGGCTGGCACCACGGAAACCCAGCATTGGGTTTTCTTCGTCCGGCTCGTACTGATAACCACCTACCAGGTTAAAGTATTCGTTGGACTTAAAGTCAGACATCCGCACAATCACTTTCTCTGGCGAGAATGCCGCACCGATAGTAGAAATACCTTCTACCAGTTTCTGGATATAGAACTCTTTAGGCGACTCGTAACCGGCAATCATATCGCTGATTTCTTCTTTCAGCTCCTCAGGCTGAGAATCGAAGTTGAGCAACGCTTTAGGATGCACACCAATCATACGGTTGATGATAAATTCCAGACGCGCCAGGCCAACGCCTTTGTGTGGTAAACGGGCGAAGTCGAATGCACGATCCGGATTACCTACGTTCATCATCACTTTAGTGGGTGATTCAGGCATGGAATCAATCTGTGACGTGGTGACATCGAATTCCAGTTCCTGATTGTAGATATATCCGGTATCACCTTCGGCACAGGAAACAGTAATAGCGTCGCCGGCTTTAATCGATTCGGTGGCGTTACCACAACCTACTACGGCAGGAATACCCAGTTCGCGGGCAATGATTGCCGCATGGCAGGTACGCCCTCCTCGATTGGTGACAATCGCTGAAGCCTTCTTCATGATCGGTTCCCAATCCGGGTCAGTCATATCGGTAACCAGTACATCACCGGCCTGGATTTTGTCCATTTCATCGATAGAGCCAAGCACTTTGGCTTTACCTGCACCAATTTTATGACCAATGGCACGGCCTTCACACACGATTCCTGCTGAGCCTTTCAGTTGGAAGCGTTCGATGGTTTGTGCATCCTCACGGCTGCGTACAGTCTCAGGGCGGGCCTGAACGATGTACAACTCGCCATCTGCGCCATCTTTGGCCCATTCGATGTCCATTGGACGGTCGTAGTGTTTCTCGATGATTTGCGCCTGCTTGGCCAGTGCCTGCACTTCGTCGTCGGTTAACGAGAAGGTTTTGCTGTCGGCCGGATCGATGTCAACGATGGTAACCTGATTACCGTGACTCTGATCCGCAGAGTAAATCATCTTGGTTAATTTGCTACCCAGGTTACGGCGCACAATGGCTGGCTTGCCGCTATCCAGAGTAGGGTTGTGAACGTAAAATTCGTCGGGGTTAACGGCGCCTTGTACCACCATTTCGCCCAGACCAAATGAGCTGGTAATAAACACTACGTCTTCGAAACCTGATTCGGTGTCGATGGTGAACATTACACCCGACGAAGCGATATCACTGCGTACCATGCGCTGCACGCCGGCAGACAATGCCACGCCTTTGTGATCGTAACCCTGGTGCACACGGTATGAAATTGCGCGGTCATTAAACAGTGACGCAAATACGTGCTTAACAGCCACGATAACGGCATCATAACCTTTAACGTTAAGGAAGGTTTCCTGCTGACCTGCAAATGAGGCATCCGGCATATCTTCTGCAGTGGCAGAAGAACGTACCGCAAAAGACGCTTCGTCACCGGCATCACCCTGCAGGGTAACAAACGCGGTGCGGATTTCTTCTTCGAGTTTACCCTGGAAAGGCGTATCGATAATCCACTGACGAATATTCTTACCTGCCTCGGCTAACGCCCCGACGTCGTCGACATCCAATGAGTCGAGCACTTCATGAATTTTAGCTTCAAGTCCGCTTTGCTCTAAAAATTCATTAAACGCGTAAGCTGTTGTTGCAAATCCTCCAGGTACTTTTACACCTGCGTTCGCCAGGTTTGAGATCATCTCACCTAACGAGGCATTTTTACCGCCAACACGATTCACATCGTGCATGCCTAACTCTTGATACCAAAGTACGTATTCTTGCACTTTACAGCCTCCAGCTTGTCACTTTTTCTTTACGCTCACTTAAACGTGAACTTGTAGGGTAGAGGTTAAACCATCATTGAAATTAATTCAGGCTGGCTTTTCCATAGGGAAATTCTAAAATGCCGATTATAAAAAAGTAAAATTTTATTTCATTTCGTAATAAATTTACGACAAAGTTAAGGAGTTGTTGTGCGCACAGCATTTTACATTTCGGACGGTACTGCCATTACGGCAGAGGTGTTTGGCCACGCTTTATTGTCACTTTTCCCTACAGAATTCAATCACAAGACAATTCCTTTTGTTGAAACTGAAGAACAGGCTTATGCGGTAATTGAAAAAATATCTGAAAGTTTTCAAGATACCGGGGAGCGCCCGCTCGTTTTTTACACAGTGGTAAACCCAGATGTTCGGCGAGTTATCGCAAGATCCGTAGGAATTAACTACAATTTTCTCGACCAATTTGTGGCGCCGCTGGAAAAAATTATTGGTGTGCCATCCAAACCAGAAAAACATCGTACCCACAGTATTCACGAAAAAACTTACGATATTCGTATTGAGGCAGTTAACTACGCGCTGGCTAATGACGATGGATCAAATCTTAAGGATTATAAAGAAGCAGACATTATTTTGGTGGGTGTATCACGTTCCGGTAAAACACCAACCAGTCTGTATCTGGCCCTGCAATATGGCATTAAAGCGGCCAACTACCCATTTACCGAAGAAGATATGGGTGACATGCTGAAACTGCCGCCGGCCCTGCGCCAGTTTAAACAAAAGCTGTTTGGCCTGACTATCGAGGCATCACGACTCAGCCAAATTCGCTCAGAACGCCGGGCTAACAGCCGCTATGCCTCTATACAACAATGCCGCATGGAGTTGCGTGAGGTGGAAAACTTATACCGTAAAGAGAAAATACCGTTCTTAAACAGTACCAAATACTCTATCGAGGAGATCTCAGCCAAAATACTTGCTGAGACCGGCCTGCAACGACGTAAATACTAAGCGCGGAAGCGTTTCAGCAAAGGGCCAAGATGCGCTTCAAAGGGTTGCCAGCGCCCCTGCCCTTTGCGATTGATCGGTTGGCGAACCTGTTCGGCACTGGGCGTTTTGATGAGGCGGTCGGTTTGATGGAAGTCCAGGCAGGCCTGCTCGAAAGGCACGCCAAGGTAATCCAGCATTCGCTTAACCTGCCCGTCTAAATCATCCAGCACGTCTTCGTGCTGAACACGTAATACCGCGCCGGGTAAGATTTCGTCCCAGTGGTCCATAAGCTTTTGGTAAGCCTGATAATAACGCGCCACTTCTTCCAGTCCGTAAGAAAACTCCTGACCTTCACCAAACAGTTGCTTAAAGTTGCTGAAGCAACAATCCATCGGATCACGCCGCGCATCGATAATTTTTGCATTGGGCAGTATGCGTTTAATAAAACCCACATGCATAAAGTTATTCGGCATCTTATCGATAAAAAACGGTGCTGAGCCCCGGTAATAACGGGTTTGCTCAATATATTGCTTACCCAGCTCATAGCATTGTTCAGCGGATAGTTCGGCAAGTGAATATGGATATGGCTTGCCGCTTTCGCTTAATTGCGCGCCAACTGATGAAGCCAGACTAAAAATATTATGCAGCTCCATGGTGCCGTCGATATCAGAGTGAGATGCCAGGATCTGTTCCAGCAAAGTAGAGCCTGCCCGCGGCATTCCCACAATAAAGATAGGCTCCGGTGACGGAAAGCCGCCATGAAGATTAGCGAAGCTCTCGCCGCGACAAGCTTCAATCTGCGCAGCCATCGCCGCTTCGGTACGAGCAATATCGTAGCCGGTAGAAATAAGTTTTAAGCGATTACCTTTATCGTAGTAGCTGAATGATTTTTCAAATTGGCCGGCATCCTCAAACCCTTTACCCAGGGCAAAACACAAATGTATACGGTCTTCAACGCCTATGGATGACTGGGCTTCAATATCTGCCATATCCTGCAGAGCCTTACCGTCAAACGTATAAGACTTCATATTAGCGAGGCTCCAGTACGCGTCGCCAAACTGCTGATGATAATGGGCCGCTTTGAGATAAGACTCAACCGCTTGTTGTTTGTTACCGGTGGTTTTGTAGGCGTGGCCTAATGCCAGCCATACGCCGGGCCGGTCTTCGTCGGCGCTCAATAATTCAGTAAACATAGTGATGGCGTCTTCGGTGCGGTTAATCCCCAGTAGCGCATTGGCTTTGGCCATAAGAATTTGTAAGTTGTCCGGATAGGTAGCCATCTGTTCATTGCTGATTTCGACCACCCGCTGATGTTTACCGAGCTTGGCCAGCAGGCCAAGATAGGCAATCACGGCTCTGAGATTATCCGGATAAAGGGCAACGCAGCTTTCTAGTAAAAACTCCGCATCGTGATAAACCTTGAGCTGAATACCCAGCTCTGCCAGTAATAGCATGCCTTCGGGGTGATGCTTGTGTTGTTGCAAAAACTGACGGCAGACTTTTTCTGCAGTAGCCAGCTGTTTTTCATACATCAGGTCATACGCGCCCAGAATAGGTGGCGGGAGTTGCTCCAGATGAGCAATATGCTGCAAAGCCAGTTGCTCGGCAGTGGTATCCTGATGCTGCTGATAAATTTTAAGTAGTTGTTTCCAACTGTTGATCAGCGCCGGGTTATAGTGGGTAGCGCGAAAAAATGCGCTGGCCGCTTTATCCTGCTGATCCAGTGCTAAAAAATTATACGCTTGCTCCTGATATGCCCGTCCATGTTCTGGCCGCAGATTTAGCAACTCGCTTAATTCCTGCAACGCTTGGTTGAACTGATTTGCCAACCGTTGTGTTACTGCCGATAAATAAAGCAGTTCAATGCGCAGCGCATCCGGTAGCTCCACCGCTTTCAAAGCGCTTATTTTATCCATTGCCGCAGCAAGATTGTTGGTTTGCAACGATTGCTTTATTGCCTGGAACTGGTTTGAAAAATCTTTAATCATAACGGATGCTGTATTTTTAACTGACGACGAAAAAGGCAGGCTTGCGCCTGCCTTTTAGCTCTTATTATGTATTAATATCAGTTATTAATAATAATCGAAAGAGAAACGTACACCCATTGTGCGTGGACGGTTCGTTACCACCTTCGGTGTAAACTGCTGGGTATCGATATTGAGGATAGCGGATTCATCGAACAGGTTGTCGATAAACAGCTCTACTTTCCAGCTGTCATCCGACATGCCCACCGACACGTTGCTGATGACGTAGCTTTCTTGTACATAACGACCACCGCGGAAGGTGCCGCCGTTGGCATCGGTATAGCCGACGCCTTCATAAACAGCCGCTTCGTCTTCAATTTTAAGACCTGACCCCGTGCCATAAATCAGCTGAGTCGCGTCTTCCATAACGTAAGCGTCCATCACCATACCGGCTAATCGGTCGCCAGTGTATGCCACTGATGCATTCACAAAGCCCTGTTGACCACCGTCCAGTTCGAAATAGTAACGAGCATTGATATTGCCCGAGAACTCCGCCGAGTAAGGCAGTCTGGCGCCCACGCCAGGAGCAATTCCTTCCAGCTCCGGATTAATACGGGTCAGCTCGGTGTCTAACAAACTGAATGCGGCATTTAGCACCAAATCGTCGGTAGCTAACCAGGTGATATCGGCGTCCAGCCCTTTAACTTCGGCGTCACCAACGTTATCGGTGAATACCAGGAAGCTGATATTAGTCGGGTCGAAACGCGAGGTTTGCAGCTCGGAGATTTCAGAATAGTAAGCGGTAGCGTTAACACGGACGATACCGTCGAGGAAATCCCCTTTCATGCCCACTTCGTAGTTATCCAGGGTATCTGTAGTTGAGTAAACCGGGATACGGAAACCTTCAAATGCGCCGGATTGATTCGCCGCAGCATCACCGCCTAAACGGTTTGTTACCGGCGGACGGAAACCTTCTGAGTAGTTCGCGAAGAGCAGTAAATCGTCGCTGGCTTTCCAGTCGAGACCAAATTTGAAGATGGTATCGTCAACGGTTAGCACGCCATCGCTGTCGAGCAGACTCACGTCCAACTCCCCATTTATCAATGCATCAGACAATTCCTGAGCTGGCCCAGGGTTGAAACCTAAACCTTCATATACGCTCGGGTCCGTTACACCTGAACCATAAGCCTGCAAACGACTGGTTACGTCACGGGTTGAGGTTGCACCGCGATAAATATCATCGATTTGATACCAACGGGCCCCAAAGCTTGCCGTTAGCGTATCAGTGATGTCGTATTCCGCTTGCCCAAACACAGCGATTTGTTCAATGGTATGGGTAATATCGTTAACAAAGCCTATTTCTGGTGAGAAAGGACCACCGTCACTATTGATACCTTTATCACCGGCCAGCGAATTCCATGGCCCGGCTAGATCCTCAAAAATCTCGGTGTTGGGAATTTTAAACTGGCCAACAGACGCCACTTCCTGCTCATCGTAGAACAAACCCGCAGTAATCCGGAATGGTGCATCAAACTTGGTATCAATACGCAACTCGTGAGTCACTCGCGTGCTGGTAGTATCTTCTTTGTAGTACTTGGTTGGATCCAAACAACGGGCATCAAGTGGATTATCGGTATTGTAATTGGTACAAACATAGTAGGCTGAGTACAGACCACCGTTGGTATAGCCTGTGTAATCGGTAAGGGTATCGATTTCACGGTCCAAATACCCACCTGCGTACACAACATCCAGTTTGTCTAAACGGCCATCGACGGTCCAGGTGGTTAAGCCAAACTCATCTGAGTTTTCATCGGCCTGAAAGCGAATCGCCTTGTCTTCACCAACCGTTGGGTCGTAAGCAAATACGCCTTCAGTATCCAGTGACTGCTGGGTGTGTTGCACAAGCAAATCCCAGTCTGAATTAATGTGGTAAGACAGGCCAAAACGGGCACCGGCATATACTGCATCGTTAAAGTTATCTTCAACATGCTGACTATTACGTGGTGATACTACCGCCGCTTCGCTGCGAGTGTAGCCATTGATCTCGCGGCGAGAGTCCATACCAACCGGATCAAGCAGCGTACCGCTGGAAATTCGGTCGATAACCACGGCACTACCAATGTAACCACCGTTACCCGGATCGTTTTCGATGTTATCAATCCAGCCGCCTTGTTTGTCGTTATAAGCTACAACGCGAATGGCTAAATCATCGGTTGGGGTTAAGTTAATGTACGCCTCTACCGTATTGCTCATCTCACCACCTTTAGTAGTGGCAAGGCTGGTATCAAAACCGGCTGCAAAACCGGCATGGTCTGGCTTTTTAGTAATTAAACGAACAGTACCGGCCTGTGAGCTGGCACCAAACAGCGTACCTTGTGGCCCCGGAAGTACTTCGACACGCTCAACGTCGGTGGCGAAGATATCCAGGTTACGACCGGCCATAGAAACCGGCATTTCGTCCTGATAGAACGCAACTGAAGGCTGCAGAGCCTGTACTGATGACAGGGTGATACTTGACTGGGTAGTCGCAGCGCCACGGATATAGATTTCGTTCTGGCCAGGGCCGGTGCCCTGGAATACCACATTAGGTAAGAATTCTACGTAGTCCTGGAAGTTGTCGATCCCCATATTTTCCAGGGCGTCGCCACTTAAGGCTGATACAGCTACCGGCACATCCTGAATAGATTCAGTACGCTTGGTGGCGGTAACTTCGATGGTTTCGATGGAAGCCTTTGATTCGCTTGCCTGAGCAAGCACGCCGTTAGATGCTAGCGCAGCGATCACTGCACAACTAAGGTGTGTTTTTCTCATAGAACTAAGTTCCTACTTTATTTATTTGAAGTGAGCTGAATTATTTATTATTGATTCATTTTTATTGCCATATAGCCTACCAGAAATAAAAATAAATTTCTGCACTAACTATTAATTGGCTAAAAATTAATGATTAACCGGAAATTATCTACGCAAATCAACATCAGCAGGATCATAGGTTTGATTCCACACTAATTATTTGTAAGAAAGTGTTTTGACGGCTCGATTTGCTGTATATTGTACGTAAATTGTTTTATTTATCTTAAAATAACAGGATATAACTTGAGTCAGTCAACAACGCCCAAGCATGAAAATCCGGCACCAGCCAAGCTAAATAAACCTGTCTTTTACGCAGCCTCCGGGGCAATTTTGATGTTGCTGTTGTTTGCGGTAATCATGCCCGAAACCGCAGAGAATTTGTTTTCTACCATGCAGTCGGCTGTAGTGGAAAACGGCAGTTGGTTTTACGTATTTACCGTAGCTGCCATTCTAATCTTTGTTGTGTATATCGGTTTTTCTGAATACGGTGAAATCCGTCTCGGCCCGGATCACGCCAAACCGGAATTTACCATCCTCACCTGGCTTTCCATGTTATTTGCCGCCGGTATGGGTATCGGTTTAATGTTTTTTGGCGTAGCTGAACCATTAATGCATTTTATGGCACCACCGACAGCAGAGGCGAATTCCGTCGAGGCTGTTAAAGAAGCCATGCGAACAACCTTTTTCCACTGGGGTCTGCACGCCTGGGCAATTTATGCCGTGGTTGCTCTGGTATTAGGCTATTATGCTTTCAGACACCAATTACCCCTGACCTTGCGTTCCACCCTTTATCCGCTGATTGGCAATAAAATTTATGGTTGGCAGGGGCATGTGGTCGACATTCTGGCCGTTACAGCAACTATTTTTGGTATCTCTACATCGCTGGGGTTTGGCGCCAGTCAGATTAACGCCGGTTTGAGTTATGTGTTTGGTATACCTAACACCACCTTTACGCAAATGGCCCTAATGATGTTTGTGGTAGGCCTGGCCATTATTTCTGTAATGACCGGCCTGGATAAAGGGATTCGCCGCCTGTCAGAAACTAACATGATACTCGCGGTAGTGTTGCTGGTGTTCATTTTGGTACTTGGCCCCACCGTATTTTTGTTACAAGCGTATTTACAGAATACCGGCGCTTATGTGTCGGATATTATTCGTAACACCTTTAACCTCTTTGCGTACGAAAAAACCGACTGGATCGGTGGCTGGACTATCTTCTACTGGGGTTGGTGGTTAGCCTGGGCGCCGTTTGTTGGCTTGTTTATCGCTCGGATTTCGTTTGGCCGAACCCTGCGCGAATTTGTATTAGGGGTTTTACTGATCCCCACTGCATTCACCCTGTTCTGGATGACTATTTTCGGCAACGCCGCCATTGATATGGTCTTTAACGAAGGCTTTGAGAAGCTGGCTACCATGGTTAAAGATGATACCTCAGTTGCCTTGTTTGTCTTCCTGGAGAACTTTCCGTTCAGTGGCTTTATTAGCATTATTGCGCTGCTAATGGTCATGGTGTTCTTTGTTACCTCTTGTGACTCCGGTGCCATGGTAGTTGATATGCTGTGCTCCCATGGTCGTAACGACACGCCATTATGGCAACGAGTATACTGGGCTCTTGGCGTAGGACTGGTTGGTGCAGTCTTGCTTTACGCTGGCGGACTTAACGCCTTACAAACCATGACTATTGTTGCAGCATTGCCATTTTCGGTTATTTTGCTGGTAGCGATGTACGGCTTGCTTAAATCGTTACGTATAGAAAAACACAAGCGCGATAGTCTGGCTATCACTGCTATGCAAACAGCAGTAGTGGAACACGATAAGCCCTGGAAAGATCGGTTAGGTGAAATTGTCACCTTCCCGGACGAAAAGAAGGTCTCTGGCTATATGTTACGCGTGGTTTACCCGGCCCTGCACGAAGTATGTGAGGAATTTAAACGCCGCCAGTACGATGCCAGTTTACAGTCCAGTGATACACACGTAGAGCTGACAGTACTGGTAAATGGTCAGAATGACTTTATTTATGCGGTATACTTAACCGCTACACAACAACCCGATTCAACGCTGACCAACGAAACGCCTGAAGAAGCCAGCGCGATTCAAACCTATTATCGCGCTGAAGTTCACCTGTCAGAAGGTGGTCAGGATTATGATCTGATGGGCTGGTCGAAAGATGGCGTGATTAATGATGTGCTGGATCAGTTCCAGAAACATCAGCACTTTTTGCATCTGCTTAATTAATGCATTCAGGAGTATTACTATTAATGCGTAAAGAAGAAGAGTTACTGGTAGCGTTACGACGTGTAATACGGGCGGTAGACCTACGCAGTAAACAACTGAGTAAAGACGTGGGCATTACCGGCCCACAGCTACTCGTATTACAAAACATCGCAGCAAAACCCGGCATTATGGTAAAGGAAATTGCTGACGGTATAAATTTAAGCCCGGCAACGATTACCAATATTCTTGATCGCCTTGAATCGCGCGACTTAGCGCATCGTATTCGCAGCACTCAGGATAAGCGTAAAGTAGGCGTATATCTTACCGAAGCGGGTGAACAGGCGGTGTCAACAGCACCTCGCCCGCTGCAGGAACACTTTGTTGAGCGCTTTAATCAGTTAGCCGAGTGGGAACAAAGTCAGATGATAGCTACCATGCAGCGCATTGCGTCAATGATGGACGCTGAATCGATTGATGCCTCACCGGTACTGGCGGTTGGTACGCTTACCGAGCGTCACGACTAAACCTGGCCGCTTAGCGGTAAACTCGTACAAAAAAGCCGATTTAATCGGCCTTTTGTTTGTCTGCTTTTAACGGATTGGGTCGCCCGCCGGTGACTTTATCGGCTCGTCCTTCCTGCACGGCCTTTTCGGCTCGGCGCTTACGCACTTCTTTAGGGTCGGCAATCAGCGGTCGGTAAACTTCTATGCGGTCTCCGTCCTGTAATTCTACCGACGGTTTACACACCCGGTTCCACACACCAACTTTAGCGGTTTTTAAATCGATTTCGGGGTGAATATCCGTAATGCCCGAAGCGAGAATCCCCTGCTCTACCGTTGAGCCTTTCGGCACGGTCAGTTCAATGAGCGACTGTTTGGCAGGCGTGGCATAAGCCACTTCAATATTAATGGGTTCATCCATCAGGCGTACACTAATTTAGCGCGTTGGGTAAATGCGTTAACCATGCTTGCGGCAAGCGAATTAAACACTTTACCAAACGCGAGTTCGATCATTTTATTTTTAAACTCAAACTGCAGGCTTAGCTCGATTTTACAGGCTGACTCCGACAGCGAAGAAAATGTCCAGCCGCCGCTCAATTGCTTAAACGGCCCGTCTACCAGGGTCATGCTGATACTCTGAGCCGGATCCAACACGTTCTGAGTAGTAAACCACTGCTTTATTCCCGCTTTGGAAACCAGCAATGCGGCCTGCATGGCGTTACCCTGCTGGCTAACAATTTTGCTGTCGCTACAACCGGGCAGAAACTCAGAATAAGACTCAACATCATTAACTAAATCAAACATGGATTGCGCGCTGTAAGCAACCAGGGCGCTGCGCTGTATTTTCGGCATACGAATTTTGTACTCCTGCAAGTTGCTGCTGAGTTTACCATAAAATTTATTTTGAAAATAAGCTGTTGTGGATCACATAAAATGCCAGGAAATTTTTAACGGCCAGCGCAGGAAATACGAGACAACATTTATGTAATCAGTATAATAGCCGCCATGAAAAAAAATAAATCCAATACCTCCGGTACCATCGCGCTGAATAAAAAAGCGCGTCACGATTACCACCTCGAAGACAAAATGGAAGCCGGCATTGCACTGCAAGGCTGGGAAATCAAAAGTATTCGTCAGGGCAAAGTGAATATCACTGATAACTACGTGATCATCCAAAATGGTGAAGCGTATCTGGTAGGTGCCCGCATTACGCCGCTTAATCAGGCCTCAACGCATGTTATTTGCGAGCCTGAGCGTGCCCGTAAACTACTGCTTAATCAGCGCGAGATAGACCGCCTTATTGGTGCGCGAGACCGCCAGGGTTACTCCATTGTAGCCACCGCCATGTACTGGAAAAAGTGCTGGGTGAAACTGGAAATTTATCTGGCGAAAGGTAAGCAGTCTCACGATAAACGCGACACCATTAAAGACCGTGACTGGGAACGTCAGAAAGCCCGGGTGATGAAACACAAGGCGTAAAGCAACAACTGAAAACAGGGTGCCACGGCACCCTGTTTTATTTCTACTTATTGTAATGTTTGTGCAAACCACTGCACGGTTAATTGCAGAAGCTGTTCGTCCTCTGCCGCCTGTTCGTTGAGCACATTAAAGATGTGACTGGCATCCTTGATAATAACCGCCTGCGCCGGGTAAGCACTGGTGGCTTCAATCAGCCGTAATGCGTTTTCAGCCGGCACCACTTTATCGGCGCTGCCCGCTATCGCCAGCAATGCACCTTTGTAAGTAGCCAAGTTGGTAAGTGATTTATTGGCTTTTACCTGTTCAAACCATTCAAGGGAAATATCCAGTGGTGCCCGCCAGGTGTATTCCTGGGTAACATAACCTTGCTGTTTGGCCTTTTGGTACATGCTGTCGAACATCGGTCTGAAGGCGCTCACGCCGTCGCTGGCCACCGAAGACCATGCCACAAAAGAGTCGAACACCGGCGATTGAGCAATTAGCAGCTGGGCTATCAGACCGCCCTGACTAAAGCCCACAACGCCTAACTTTTCAGCATTTATCTGAGGTTGTGCCTGCATATAGTTTAGTCCCATGGTGGCATCCCGAACGGCACTCTCGAGCGTGTAATGCCGATAACTAACCTCGCTATCACCGGTACCGGCAAAATCGATACGTATGGAGCCAATACCCACCTTCGCCAGCGCTGCTGCCAAGCGCGCATAAAGGTTGCCGACTTCATTTTTGTGGGATGCCGTTCCGTGCAATAACACCACGGCCGGCACCGCCTGTTCAGAATCAGGTAAGTTTACGATGGCAGGGATTTCGTACTCGCCGTTATTTAAGCGTAAAGAGGCTTCACCCGCATAGGAAACCAGCGGCAGCACACTCAGCATTACGGCAATCAGCCAGACTTTCATGAAAAAGCTCTGGGAAAACAAAGGAGTGAATAACCTACCATGAAATGAGTTCAGTAGGTGGCAATTAATCCGGCTGGCGGTGCGCACGAACGATATCAGCCATCACGGCGAGGCCAATCTCCGCAGGCGTTTTACTGCCGATGTCCAGGCCGATAGGCATATGAATATGGCTTAGCTGTTCATCGCTGAGCTGCCCTACCCGCTGCAGGCGTTCTGCCCGCTTGGCCGATGTACGTTTAGAGCCCATCACGCCTATGTAAAAGGCTTCGGTATGCACCGCTTCCATCATTGTAAGATCGTCCACGCGCGGATCGTGTGTTAACGCCACTACAGCTGTGTGACTGTGTACGTTGCCTGACTTCATAATATAGTCGGCGGCAAAATCCGGCACAAACCGGCAACCTTCTATATTGCACAGTGCCTGTTCCGCTTCGCGGTGCTCACAAATAATCACCTCAAAACCGAGAGACTGAGCATAACGGGCGCAATATTCCGCGACCGGCGAATAACCGGCAATAACCAAACGCCTGGCCGGACCAACACGAAGCGCAACATGGCTGGCATCAGCCTGCCAGTTAACCGCTGGCGTATGCTCCGTAACCTCACTCAAACGGCTCACACCCGTAGCCGTGTTCACTTCTCGAACTTTCACATCCTTGCCTAACAGACAATTCAGATACGCTGCAAAGTGCGCACTTTGGTTTTCATCCGGCGTGATCTTCTCTACCAGCACATCAAGGATCCCGCCACAGGGTAAGCTTATAGCCTGCTGCCCGCCTTCTTCGCCGTAACGTACTATCTGCGCCTGGGCACTAAACTCGTTAGCGCCAAGTCGGGACAAAAAGTCATCTTCCACACAACCGCCGGACAAGGAGCCCACCCAGTCATCGCTGGCCGAAGCTGCAAACAAACTGCCCGGCTCCCGCGGTGAAGAGCCCCAGGTAGCCAGCACCGTACAAAACCAAAACGGTTTACCCGCTGCCAGCCAATCATTCACCCGGCTTAACACTGAGACATCCATGGGTTGCATAATGAACACTTCTTAAGATTACTTATTGATAATGTAAACAATTAAGCACAAAACACCAACATAGATCATATCACTGCGGTAAATCCAGCGATAACCAGCACTTAGCTGCTCAGCAAAGCAGCAACCAGTCGCCATAAAGGCGTTTATATTTGTACTTCCCCCTTGAATAAGTTAGTATCCGCCCCATATTAGACAGCATTCAGAGGGCAAAAACTCTCTGGTTTAATAGTAACGATCTCCGGGGCTGATTAGGATTCGACAGGATCTAGGAAGCTGGAGGTGCATGCAGAGGAGCGGTTTGCCTCTTAAAAAGCCGCATTTAAATAGTCGCAAACGACGAAAACTACGCACTAGCCGCTTAATAACCGGCATAGGCCCTTCCACCTAAGCTCTGTCTGCTAGCCAGGATTTTGGAAGGTCATATAAGTAGACTAGCGAGGGAAACTCTCCTGAGGTTGAACCGCGAAATAGTATCAGGACAGCTACCAGGAACCCTGTTTGTCGGGGTCTAAAGTAGTTAAATAAAAGACAAACTAAGCATGTAGTACCAAAGGTAGACATTTTCTGGACGCGGGTTCAAATCCCGCCAGCTCCACCAACACAAGCTTTCTGGAACATTCAGGAAGCACCAAAAACCCTTGAAAATCAAAGTTTTCAGGGGTTTTTCGCTTTCTAGGGCCACCAGCAACTTTCGTAACACCCCGCTTTTATAGTAACATTATTGGTAACACGGAACTCAATGTTACTAACCTGGTGTTACTACGATGGCTAAAGTTGTTAAACCACTTACCAATACGGAAGTCCTTCAGGCAAAACCCAAGGATAAGGAATATAACCTCTCAGATGGAGAGGGTTTATTTCTGAGAGTGAAACCTACCGGTTCAAAACTCTGGCTGTTTAATTACTACCACCCTTACACCAAGCAACGTAAGAACCTAAGTATTGGCACCTACCCCGATATTTCACTGGCTACGGCTCGCAGTAAAAAGCGAGAAGCCAGAGAACTGCTGGCAAACAATATTGACCCGAAGGAACATCGAGAGAGTGTTCAGAAGGCAAAAGAACAAGAGCATACAAATACTCTTAGAAAAGTAGCGACAGACTGGTTTGAAATAAAAAGCACCAAAGTAACCCATGATTATGGAGAAGATCTCTGGCGCTCGCTGGAAAATCATATATTCCCCAAAATCGGCAATCATCCAGTGAGTATGCTATCCGCGACAAAAGCTATTGATACACTAAAGCCAATTGCCGCCAAAGGTAGCCTTGAGACTGTAAGGCGACTTTGCCAAAGGCTTAACGAGATCATGACGTTCGCAGTCAATACGGGCGTCATCTTTAGTAATCCTCTTGCAGGCATTAGTCAGGCCTTTGAAGCTCCCAAAACAAAGCTTATGGCAACGATAAAGCCAGAAGAACTACCTGGCCTTATGAAGACCCTAAACTTCGCGAGCATCAAGCTTGTTACTCGCTGCCTTATAGAATGGCAATTGCATACTATGGTAAGGCCCAGTGAAGCATCTGGGGCCAAGTGGTCTGAAATTGATTTCAAAAATCAGATATGGACCATACCGGCAGAGAGAATGAAGATGAAAAAGCAACATTCTATTCCCCTGTCTCCCCAAGCCCTGGGGTTATTAAACACCCTTAACCCCATAAGCGGCCACAGGGAGTTTTTATTCCCTGCTGATAGGAACCCTAAAACTCACGCCAATGCTCAAACGGCAAACATGGCACTTAAGCGGATGGGTTACAGCGGAAAACTTGTCTCACACGGCCTCAGAGCACTCGCGAGTACTGTGCTAAATGAACAGGGATTTGACCCGGATTTAATTGAAGCAGCGCTTGCACACGTAGACAAAAACGAAGTTCGCAGAGCATACAACAGAGCAGAATACCTGGAACGCAGAAGACCTTTAATGTGTTGGTGGTCACAGCACATAGAGAATGCTGCAACAGGCGATATGAGTTTATCAAGTGCCAAAAAGGCATTGCGGTTGGTAAACGGATAAACCACCAAAGAAAGAGGATCTTCCTATGTCACAGATTATTGAAGCTAACGTGTTCAATATTGCGGAAAACTATCACGCTTTAATTTCCATGATCAAAACTGTCGAAAAGCTATCAGCGCTGCAAGGTGATTACATAGTAAAACGCTTTAACAGCAAGGTTAAAATTGCAGTTTTCGCAGCAAAAGAAATAAGTGGACGTTTTGTGTTTCTTGATGAGTCAACACCGCCCGGCAACACAATCGAATTAAGAATTCTCAGAGAGCTATTAAATGAGTTCAAGGACTTAGCCCATATTATGGAATTGGGGTTAGATGTTGAGGACTTCGAATATGGTACTGATATGGCAGAACTGCATTATTCGTATCAAGGAGCATTCAAAGCTTTGCATCGCGATATCAGTGCTCTAAATGAACTGTTACCCGCTAACCAACTGCAAGCAGCATAAGGACAATGCAATGAAAACACATGACTTAGATTCACAAGTCGAGCAGGCCTTCCATGAAATACAAACAGTTTGCTCTGTGCTACGCCTCACAAATCAAACGTTCAAACAGAACAACAGCGGCTTTTTTAACGTTAATTCTGACTTATTCCTGGCAGCAAATAATAAGTTAGAAGTACTGCTCTCTATCCAGAATAACCTTCAATTTATGATTGAACCTGAATCCAGCAACAAAGGTGATATGCATTCACATTTGATAGCAGTACTCAGATCCCTTGATACCTGGTGCTCAGAGTTTAATTATTCAATTGCTGAACAAGTTCCAAATTCAAGTTCACATATCACACAGCAAGATACTGATATAGTGAATGCATTGTTTGCTGCTGACTCACTAGTTAACGGTACGAGGGATTCAATTGCAAAGGCATTAGATGTGCCTCAAATAGCATAGCTTTAACTTTCCAGCAAAGCCTAGGTTAGCTCCCGAAAAGGACGGTTACCCACCGCCCCTGACTTTGCATTTATTCTTTGGGTTTTCGCGGGGGCGAAATGAATGACCAAACCAAAAACGGTTGGTATTCCAGAATGGTTTTCACTCGAAAATTATCGAGAGCTGAACAAGTTAAAAGATGACGAAATCTGGGATCAGCTATATCAGAGACAAGTTTTGCTATATGAGGCATCTGCCAGTGAAACGCAACTCGATTGGCTTTGCGAGTCTTACGTAATTGGCAACTTTAAAATAAGAAAAGATATAGTCTCGCACCCCCATTTTCAGCAAATCACAGCTGGCTTACCCATTGTGGTTGATGCAAACAAATTGGCTGAGCAGATCCTATATGCTGAAGCTGAAATATCACAACTAATGGAGGAAATTAAACGGGACAGAAATGCCCTTCTCCCGCCACAGTTATTTAAACTGTTATCGAGCAATACAACCGCAAAGCAAAAACAATATATCCAAAGTATTATTCCTCATGATTTTCATGTCGTAGCTTATGAACGTAATCTTGCTTCAGACCGGGCTAGCTATGTAAATCGCGACTTCAATCATCAAAACACCAAACTGTTAGATATTGAAGAACTTACTCGCATTAACCGAATGGTAGAATTATCAGGTTTTGAAAAATCAATAAACTCTTATGAGTACAGCAGCAACCAACGGATTCAACCAGATCTAATCGGAAAGATATATTCCTTATCCTCTGGCGGAAAAAATGTACATTTAACGCTTGATTTAAACAGGCCCGACGAAGATATTTTAGAAGATATTGAGACTCTTCTTCCCAAACTCAGAGAGTCATTGAGGGAACCTGCTAAAGAAGTTACTTATGAACGTAGCGATGATGTAGTTAAGCTTCGCGACTACCAACTTATAGCTCTACTGGATTTACTTATCTGGTCTTGTTACACCGGAGTCAAAATCAAACCTAGAAAGCTTTCCTTCGCCCTTTACCCTGCTGGCGTGGCAGGTGCTCCAGCGTCGATAAATACGGCCTTGGAACGTTTAAACATATTTCTCAACTACAACTATAACTATAACCAAGCATCAAAAATCCCAAATCGCTAAGAAAATTAATTTTTTTCTTCTATGTTTTGGGATTCTAATATGTGAATAATAAAACGTCAGTACCTTCCAGAACTTTCTAGCACAAACAGGAACTGACAAAATGAGTAACGAACAACAATCTTTAAAAATCATGCGTAAACCAGAGGTGTTATCACTTCTATGCGTTTCTGAAACTTCTCTTTACCGGCAGATTAACGGCAAAACATTCCCTCCCTCTTTCAGCCTGGGCTGTCGCGCTGTGGGTTGGTATGAACACGAAATAAATGCAGTAATTAAAGCCAGAGCCGCAGGTAAAACCGAAGCAGAAATAAAGGCCCTGGTTAACAATCTCATTTCAGCTCGTATTGAAGCGGCATAGGAGTCTGAAATGATAAATCGACTACTATGCCCACCGGCCAACAAAGAGCCGGTTAAAGTTGCCAGAGTTCTGCATTATTTGTACGAAGCTGGTTCATTAAACCGGTTTGAAGCCGCTTATAAACTGCATGATACATGTCTGAATTCGACAATATCTACTATCCGGAACTTGCACAAGATTCCGATAGAGAGCAGAAGTGAAAGTATCAAAGGATACCAAGACTTACCAACGATATGCAGCCGCTACTGGTTATCTAGATCTTCAGCAATTAGAGAAATTGTATATTGGGTGTTGGTCAAAAAATACGGTTACATCCCACTAACTGACGACAAGCCAGCAGCTTAATACTAGTTACTTAATTTAAAGAGAGTTTTTATATGCTTACACCTAGTCAGCAGGGTTAACTATGTCCAAAATCGACTTTAAAACCATAAATGAAAAGGCGATCGATTCTGCCGAAAAAGTCGTGAGTAACTGGATTCCGAACGGTTCCAGAAATGGAAACGAATGGATAGCACTTAACCCGACTCGAAACGACAGTTCGAAAGGCTCGTTCTCAATAAACCTGTTAACAGGTATATGGAAAGACTTTGCAACCAATGATGCCGGTGCGGATCTAATTAGCCTGGTAGCCTATGTTGAGAAGGTTAATCAAGGTTCAGCTGCTAGATCTCTCAGCAAGTTTTTGGGTATTACCGATTCCGCTAACAGTTCAACAGAGCAAAAGCCTGTAACTAATCGAAAAGCTGAATTTAAACCAATTTATAAGCCCCCTTTGGAAGCTGGTAGAAAATGCCCTTTAGTACATCCAAGGAATGGAGCACCTACGAAATATTGGGATTATCGCTCACAAGATGGTTCGTTGATTATCAGGGTAATGCGTTTCGATTCGAACAAGAAAGGCCAAAGAAATAAAGATTACAGGCCTTTGGCATTCGGAACATTGGGTAATGGAAAGCCACAATGGCACTGGCGTCAATTACCCCAAAATAGACCCCTTTACCGCTTAGACTGCCTTAACCAAGCATCAAATAAGGTTGCGGTAATATGTGAAGGAGAAAAGGCGGCTGATTCAGCCATAGAGCTTTTCCCTGATTGCTTTGTAACATGTTGGGCCGGTGGCTCCAAAGCCATTACAAAAACTGATTTCTCGCCATTGAGAGGACAGCAGATAATCTTTTGGCCGGACAATGACACAGCCGGAAAAGAAGCAACATCAATACTTAAAGAGCAATTAGCAAAAGTAGGAATTGATTACCTTCATGTAATCAATACTCAGTTCTTTGCTGAGTATTCACCGGGGGATAATGGCAGCTTACAACCTGGCGGATCATGGCCTGAAAAGGCAGATGCTTTTGAAGCTTTACAACTTGGCTGGCGCGCGGAACATCTATCTAACGCAATGAAGAACAACCTGCTTTTTGATGATGAAGAAATTCCACTGCCAGAAGAAGCGGACTTCATTCCCCATGGGTTTACTTTGAATGAGCAAGGTCTCTGGTACACCGATGATAAATCTAACAGTAAAAAGATATGCTCGCCTATTGAGTATGTTGCCCGCTCTCGCAGCGGCCTCGGTGACGGTCGTAACTGGGGCATGTTATTAAAATTTAAGGATCATGACAGCCAAGAGAAACTCTGGAATGTGTCAATGCAGGAATTTGCCACTGATGGTGGTAACCCGATAGTTAAAGGCCTACTTGAGAGGGGGCTAAACATCACACCTTACCGGGACGCTAAAAGAAAGCTTTTAGAATACTTGCATGGATACGACACAAAACGCCGTGTATCACTCGTTTATAAAATGGGCTGGCACAAAAATGCATTCGTATTCCCTGAGACAGTGGCGGGATCTGATGAGCAAATCATGTATTACAGCGAAAGCCCCGCAATGTGCAAACTCGGAGAATCCGGATCGCTTGAAGAATGGCAAACTAATGTAAGCCAATATTGCTCTGGTAATTCCCTGGCACTTTTCGCGGTAAGTGCCGCTTTGTCTGCTCCACTGGTTGAATTAATGGGCTATGAATCGATGGGCTTTCACTTCTATGGTGATAGTTCCTGGGGCAAATCAACATTGCTAAACGTGGCATGTTCCGTGTTTGGCGATCCAGAGAAGTACAAATGCACATTCAGGGCAACAGATAACGCCCTGGAGAGTTTGGCTTCCGCACACTCTGACATGTTGTTAGCGCTCGATGAAATTAACCAGGTGGACGCCCGAATAATTGGCGATATTATCTATATGCTTGGTAACGGTCAGGGCAAACACAGAGCAAACGACAGAGGCCAGGCCAGAGAATCACAGCATAGATGGAAGCTCACCTATTTAACCAATGGTGAAAAAACTCTGGAGCAATACCTTTTAGAAGGCGGCAAAAAAGTAACAGGCGGCATGGAGATGCGCTTTCTAGGGATTAGAGCAACGTTCCATGAGTCAGAGGCTGAACGCAAACACAAAGGGGTGTTTAATAACTGCCATAATTTCGCCGGTGGCGCTGAACTGTCGAATCATCTTAAGCGCAACATGCAAAAATATTATGGAACCGCGTTCCCGGCTTTCATTTATAAATTGGTCGAGAAAGACTTCAAAACCTTAACCTCTTATCTGGTAAACAGCATAGATAAATTTGTTCTGAACTATCTAACGCCGGAAGCTGGCGGGCAGGTACAGCGAGCAGCAGCTAAGTTTGCCCTGGTTGGTTTAGCCGGAGAACTGGCAACACAATGGAATATAACCGGCTGGCAGAAAGGGGAAGCTTATAACGCTTCAATAGAATGTTTTCAGTCCTGGCTTAAATCCCGTGGCGGCGAAGGCAATATGGAGGATAAGCAACTATTGCAAAGCTTTCGAATGCAACTTGAAATGCATGGAGACTCACATTTCAAACGCTGGGACAGCGAAAGCCCGAGCATTGATACTCATGTCCCCTCCCCTAGTGAGTCATGGGGCTTCCGTCGTCATATCGACAAGAAGGACCCTGTACACGGGGAAAGCCAAGACGTTATTTATTACATTCACCCCACAGTGTTTAAGGAAGTAATCTGCAAAGGGAATGATCACCAGCGCTTAGCCCGGTTACTGAGAGACATTGGCGCATTGATGCTTAGAGATGGGGAACTTAAAGAGAACAGATTGATGACAAAGGAACGGCTACCGGGCACCGGCCGGAAGATGAAGTACATCTATAAGGTACAAGGCAGCGTGCTTTTTGGTGATTCTGATTAAGTAATATATATACGACCCTTTTGACTATACCCAAATGAGTACACTTTGTGCGAGTACAGAACAGTTAGTTATATGTACTCATTTAACCTTGATTATAATTACAGGTACACTATCATCGCAATATCTTAAACTTAAATCGGTACAGGTAACGGGTAATGTCAAAGGTTGGATATATCAGAGTAAGCACAGTTGAACAGAACTTAGATCGCCAACTTAGCGGTATTAGGGTTGATAGGTTATTCGAAGATAAATGCTCAGGAAAAGACACCAAGCGCCCAGGTCTTAAAGCAATGCTCGATTATGTTCGAGAAGGTGACGAAATCCACGTTCATGATATAAGCCGATTAGCCCGTAACCTGGAAGACTTGCTAACGATGGTCAAAGAGTTGACCAATAGAGGCATTTCAATTTGCTTTCACAAAGAGAACCTCACGTTCACTGGTGAAGCCAGTCCGATGCAAGAGCTAATGCTTAGTATGCTTGGCAGTGTATACCAGTTTGAGCGCTCGATGCTGAGAGAACGTCAGTTAGAAGGCATTCAACAAGCTAAAGCCAAAGGTAAATACAAAGGTCGCCCAACAGACAGTAAATTACATGACACCATTAAAAGATTAAAAACAGAAGGCTTATCACTGCGTAATATCGCCAAGGAATGCGGCTGTGCTCTCTCTACCGTTCAACGTGCATTATCTACTGAATAATAATATTAAACCATTCCCACCTCGCTAAGTGTGGGAATCGTCCTCCATAAGCATGGGAATCAATAAAGCTATTAGATATCAATAAGTAAGGATTGCGATTCCCACTTTCCCAGTGTTCCCACCCCATACCCCCACTGTTCGTTATCCATGCGCCCAGATAACAGCAACGAGTCTTCCTGTTACCTATGCCTAAAATTTAAGTGTACAGGTATGATCGCCGCACTTTCCTAACAGCTGTGAAAATCTATAGGGGGTTCCGGTTCTTAATAAATCAAAGTTGATTCATGCTCAGTTTCCACGGGTCCTCCCTGGGCTATTAAAAACACGGGTATAATCGCCGCGATCTTTTTACAGCTATAAGATTTTTCAAAGGGGGGTTATATTCCTGTTACCTGGTATCAGGGGGGTAGCTGAATCTATATAGACTCACTGGAAGTGACCGCCGCCATAGTCTTCCATTTATAATTTTGTATTTTTTGAGGGGGGGGTTAAAAACTTTGGGGATACCTAATGGACACCGCCGCCCCCGTCCGATTTTTACGTGATCGGAAATGAAATAGAAAAACCCAATGAATAGGTATTAACATAATTGAGTAGTTTTGTTGCCTAACTGAATCGACCAGCCATTCTCCGGTTCTGCCGATTGCAGAAATACTGACACTCTTACTTGCAGTAACTAAGCAATAATTCCCAACGTTAATCTCGTTAGAACTCCCCCCATTTATCCTGACAGCCGCATTCGAATAAACGAAACTTGAGCGCGAGATTCAGACCAAAATCTAATTACGTGGGAACACTGGGAAAGTGGGAAAATATGTCACGAAGCCTGATTCTGCGCGGTCTGACAAGTTCCCAGTGAAATATATGTGAATTCCCATTAATATCACAATGGGAAAATTACTAGGAAAATTTAGAATGGAAACTATAGATGAAAAGATTGGTCGCTTTCGAGAATTTAATGAAGAACTGCTGGACGTGGCCCAATCGAAAGTCAACATGACTCACGAAAAAGTTCACTCGAAGATTTTATGTTGCTCAATTTTTGACGCGCTATCCAAAAGTGTTTTCCCAGATATAAAAGGCAATAGACAACGCTATATTGAGCTTGTCAGATTGTGTGACCAATGGCCTGAAAGTCAAAAAGTTAGCCTGCTCCATTTGGTTCGTCTTTTAGAAAAAGAAGCGGTTATACCTAGTAAATTCAGAGAATTAATTGAACTAAGCAATGACTTATTTTTAAAAAACTTCAAATTATCAAACAACGTACTAAGCAACACAGTTCCGGCTACCGCAGATATATCTTTTAAAGAGCTTCTCACTGTCTGGCCGAAAAATAAAAATGGAAACCCTATTCAGCTTGCAGGCGTACAACCTTCACAATTAAAGCACGAAAACTTGTTCTGGTGTTATCGCAACTCAATTGTCCATGAATACAGGAACCCTGGGAATGGAGTCGAATTAGGTTCTTCTCAACCGGATTTGGCTTTTTATCAAGAGGTATACAGTCTCGATGAGAAAAGCGATTCAATAGCAGTTTCAAGCCGATGGGAGTTAATTTACCCAGTTAATTTGTTCATTAAACTATGTAAATATGCAATTGAAATTGCATGTAACCATCATTTCAAGAACCGCACCAGCCCTTTCGAGGCATATGCGAGTGGAACTTATTGGTTACCCACATTCAATGAAGGATAATAGTTTTAGAAATCACCCCTACCTGTGGTAACAAAGGCTTAGCTTTTATTAGTCAATAACCTTATTGATTATAAAGAGTATTTATTGACCCGATAGCTATGAAAGAGTACAAATATGAGGAAAGATTGTGAAGGTGTAACTTGGAGCGAGCACCAAAAGAGAACAAAAACACAACATCCATATTATTGCCAAAACAAATATGCTTCAATAATGTTGCAAGAACGTTTCAGCCGATAATCTCACGGAATCAGTTTATGGCGAACATATGAGTTGTGGATCACGTCAATAAAGGGAAGAGCAATGGCTCAAGAAAAAAAACGCAAAAATATAATCTACAAACGTGCGGAAATTGTTCACGAAGATAACAGCTTACAAAAACTTCTTGAAAAGGCGTTGAGCAAAGAAGGAACATGTTTCAAAGCTAGCGATAGAAGAGAACATCCAAACCCTGACCAAGGATCAGTTAGATTTATTAACAGACACACCATGCATTCAGGTATGTTTTTTGGACAATTGATTTTCTTTGAACCTGGAAGAAGTCAAACATACATAGAACTAGACGATGATGCTGATACGTACACAATTGATGCTTTAACCCCTGAAAGTCTTAACGATACAAAATCAAAAGAACAGAAACGTAAAGAGTTCGTTGAGTCGATGCTCTACTTTGGGGTTTATGAAAATCATTTAGTATTACTTCAATCAACGGCTCTCAAGTCTCGGGATTTAGAGGCACATTTAGCATGGCTCTTAGGCACTAGGACCGAGAGTTTAAAAAATAATTCAGCCCTGATTCTTAAAGATAAACCGACAGAAGAAACATTGAAGCGTATTGTTAAAAGCCCTGTAAAAAGTGTTCATTTGGGTACTCCGGTTGAGACTTTTGGGCCTGAACAGTCAGAAAGCAAACTGGACGAAGGTCCATCGGGCACTGGATTTACAAAAGCTGTAAAATGGATACCTAAAGGAATTGGAGCGGATTTAATTAAAGCAGCTTTAGGAGAAGACTGGCTAAACAGTCTTAAGTTAGAGGATGCTCTTGATGAAGCGAACCTTCAGGTAAATTTAGAAATAACCTATCTAAGAAAAACAACTAGCACAGGTCAAAAAATGCTCGACAATATTGCTTCATCCTTGAGGCATATTGAGCCTGATGATGTTAAAATCGAACTCAATGGTGGAGGTTTAGTTAAAGGTAACGATTTAAAGTTAACTGGCCCAATCAGCGTACAATATAACAATGGTTTAATCGATGAAAGTGACCTTTACAACCAAATGCATAGCTGGTTGCTACAAAAAATTGAACAAGATGAAATAGACTTATCGGAAATAGACTCAGATTCTACAAACGAAGATGATGCATAACCAAATTAATAAATCGATCAATTGTGCAGGATGGAGCCGTATGGGATTCCTAGGAGTCCTAATTGCGGCTGTAATTGGCTGGCATTTGTTCGAATATTTGTCATCTTTAATCCCTGCGACAAAGATAAATCCAAGCATCCCATTTGTTTTGATAACTTTGCTATTCAGCCCATTTCTTTACTGTACGCAATATTATTTTAAGTTAAGTGATTTAAGAAGTGTTTCCGGTGTATCAGATTCGGAGAGAAGAAGACTTCATACAATTATTGATGAAAAAATAACACAGCTAAGATTTGCTCTTACTTTTTATGTGCTTGCCGCCGCGACCACAGCTATTCTGATTTTTTTAGTTTCGAATAATCCTGATTATTTCAAAAGCTCCATGAAGTTTATTGGCGCGCTTTTCAGCGTCAGTATTTTTTCACTTGCTCTCATTCATCATGAGACAAACGAATTGAGTATTTTTAAAGCTAACTTGAAGAATCGAGCAGCTAAGAAGAAAAATAAGGCAAGCCATTTGAAGCAGCTACAAAGATCAAAACCAGATAGTTGATATACAACGATCAAACGTAATTACTCCACCTTGTTTTCGTACTATCTTGCTCAAGTATTAAAACTCAAAACATTGAAAGCTGAATTAAGCGTTTTAGTAAGCATTCAGGCAACAATTTACCTTCCCAAAATGTTGGATTATTCATTTAAAGACGCCGGTTCAGTGGAACTTTAAGCAGGAAATCGAAGTAACACCTGAAGTAACATTAAAACACATAAAAGTCAGGATAGCCTTTAACTAACAGACACTTATAAAAACAATTCAAATCCCGCCAGCTCCACCACTACGATACCACTACAGTCCAACTACGACGCGGGCTGTAGTGGAATCACCTGCGTATTAGGCATTTCCCGATCACTAATTCCGGCCTCTCGATCACCCCAATTCTGATACACCCGATCACTGGTATTATGGCTTGCCCGATCAG